>Ga0307511_10001113_pt1 | contig 28631 bp, 30 predicted proteins | sample 13_EM_MG_FD_200266 | JGI IMG/M metagenome (GOLD analysis project Ga0307511, IMG submission 200266) | Populus trichocarpa ectomycorrhiza microbial communities from riparian zone in the Pacific Northwest, United States - 13_EM | ecosystem: Host-associated > Plants > Roots > Unclassified | place...
TGCACTTAGTTTTTTTTTTTTTTTTGTTGATATACCCCATATTTGCACATTGCCCACAGCTGCTGGTCAGTCATTTCAATCTGGCTTCATTATGAGCTCCCTACGGATATGCACAGCGGCAACAAGAGCTATAGCTCGTCCATTGCGCGGAGGAGCTTCACGACAGCTTCCCCGGAGATTGGGTTATTCCCTTTCCCAGCAATGCAGATATCAGACGACTGAGGCGCACAAAACCCCCTCAGGGTCTAAGCTTAAGACCCCAGGAGGGGCAATCAAATTCACCACTGATTCGTACGTCTTCTTGGGCCAATTGCACTATCTAGCACCAGCTTCTCAATTCCACCTACTAACAAGCATCCATCGCAGCTACCCCAATCTCAAACGAAATCCCAAATTCGCCCAAATCACAGAGGATGACATTGCCCACTTCAAATCCATCCTTCCCAACCCCTCGTCCATCCTCACCACCGCCGGCGCCCACGCAAATGCCACCCCCGACGACCTCGAGTCCTTCAACTCTGACTGGATGCGCAAATACCGCGGCCACGCCACTCTCGTTCTCAAGCCCCGCACCACTACCGAGGTCTCTCAAATTCTATCCTATTGCAACTCCCGCTTACTAGCCGTTGTCCCCCAGGGAGGCAACACTGGTCTCGTCGGTGGCTCAGTCCCCGTCTTTGACGAGATCATCATTAGCATGAACAACTTCAACCAGATCCGCAGCTTTGACCCCGTTTCCGGGATCCTCGTCTGTGACGCTGGAGTTGTCCTCGAAGTCGCCGACCAGTTTCTCCGGGAGCAGGGGCACATCTTCCCCCTTGACCTTGGAGCCAAGGGGTCCTGTCATGTTGGAGGAAATGTAGCCACCAATGCCGGAGGCCTCCGTCTCCTCCGGTACGGCTCCCTCCATGGGACTGTCCTCGGTGTCGAAGCCGTCCTCCCGGACGGCCGCATCGTTAATGACCTCGGCACCCTCCGAAAAAACAACACCGGCTACGACCTAAAACAGCTCTTCATTGGCTCCGAAGGCACAATCGGCCTCATCACCGCTATATCCATTCAGTGCCCACAAAAACCCACCGCCCAAAACGTTGCTTTCTTTGGCCTCCAATCCTTCGACCACGTCCGCCAGGCATTCGTCAAGGCCAAACAACAACTCTCCGAAATCCTCTCCGCATTCGAGCTCATGGACGGGGCCTCCCAGGATTTAGTAAGCAGGGTAACCGGGAAGAAACACCCCCTAGAGACTAAATGCCCTTTCTACGTACTCATCGAGACCTCAGGCTCCAACAACGACCACGACACAGCCAAGCTCGACGCGCTACTCGAAGACCTAATGACCTCAGAAATTATCTCCGATGGAACCCAAGCCAGCAACGATACAGAATTTAAAGGCCTTTGGAGCTGGAGAGAGGGAGTCCCAGAATCCCTCGGCCATTGGGGAGCAGTATATAAATACGATGTCTCAATCCCCCTCGCTGAATTCTACGACCTAGTAACTGCCACGAAGAAGCGCTGTATAGAAGCTGGAATCCTCGGCGACGGACCAGAGCACCTCGTGGTGGGTGTTGTCGGGTATGGACACGTGGGGGATAGTAATCTGCATTTAAACGTGCCTGTGAGGGCATATGATAAGAAAGTTGAGCAGGTGCTAGAACCATTTATATACCAGTGGATACAAGAGAGGAATGGCTCTATTAGCGCAGAACATGGATTGGGGTTAGCGAAGAAGGCATATGTGGGGTATTCGAGGGAGCCTGCAATGTTGAAGTTGATGAGGGATATCAAGAAGCAATATGACCCAGTGAGTATTCGAGTTAACCTGAATGAATGTGTCACAATGTTACCAGGGCATAACCTAACCAGTGTTGATAAATATAGAACGGGATCATGAACCCATATAAATACGTTGAGGAATAAGCATATATCAATGCTATATAGCGTATGTCTCGGGAGTATCGCGAATTCACGTAATGAAAAGGTTTCTCGAGTATATTATTCATACTATTAGTACTATCCCATATGTACTGTGTAAACTATTAGCCTCGGATAAGAAAATTTATTACCAATACAATGCACCATCTGTCTTCCCATTTAGTGACTCCCATGAATTAACCCCTGACTAGAATCTATAATACGGAAAACCCTATTACTCCTTTATCCAGTAGCAGCACGCAGCAGTAATAATACATTACACTGATCCAGCATTACCCTCATCCTGGTGGTATCGCAATCAAATTCATGACATACACCAACAAATCCATGCAAGAACAAGAAAAATCAAATCGAAATGAAGAAAAAAGAAATCATTATAACTAGTAGGTAGCCATAGATCGAATATAGGGATGAAAATTATAGATTAATTGCATTATGCGTCCTCGGCCTGTACAGTGACCCACCCATCTACTGCAACGCCTTGACTGCAGCGGGTAGACTTTTCTGTGATAGCAGTCTCGCTGCTTCTTCTCTTTGATAACCACAGACGCTTATTAGGAAGTCAACCCTTCAGACAAATATCAGTAAATGATTCTACAATAGCCATTATCATTATCTTGGGGGGGCACGTACTTCGCTTCATATATCATCTCTCGCTTCACCTGCCTATACTCCTCGACACACCGTTCCCACACTTGCACCTTCCGCACCTGACTCACAGTCTTTAACTTGATCAAGAATGTACCACTAAGTGGCCGATGATCCGACGCATGGACCTCATGCCGTCGATACTCCAACTGCTTGATTCGCCCAATGCCTCTAAACAGCAATCTATCACACCAAGCAGGAGATCGCTTCTTCTCACTGGTATCATAGGTATCCGTGCCTACGTCGTATTTATAAGTAGGGGCAAAGCGAATTGGCATCTCGTGGAACACCCGCAATCGGAACCCAGGATTTCGCTTCCGCTCGACCAGGAGCTGATCTCGTTCCAGAAGAGCATCAATCTGGTTGTGCTGCACTTTGTGAATGATAGAGTCTCTGTGACCGTCTATACGGTAGTTAAGATCCCCATTTAGAATGCAGATTTCATGATCAAGAATCATGGAACCGTCCCCACCACCTACAAACATGTCGGACCTTGCCGAACGGTCTGTTTCGATTGGCAGATTATTGGATTCAAGAATGGCGGCAATATCATTATTCCGGGAAATGGTGTGCGATTGTCCGGCAGCTAAATGGCAATTGATGAAACATAACGAGCTGTCATCGAGGAGAAACCGTATTATGAGACCCCCCTATGCGAAACGTGTAAGTATTTGGTTACAAGCATTCCTTATTGGGCAAAGGTACCTTATTTCCGTGCAGTCCCCCCAAGCCACGCTTCACTGTAGACGCAGCGAGGTTCCGTATATTGGTTCTCTCTGATTGTTTTATAAAGATGCAAGTGAAAAGACCAACTAAATTGGCTGAATGTAGTAACATATATGGCTGGTCTCGGGGCATATACGTCTCTATTGACTTCGTGAGTTGCTTTTGCCACAGCCGGTATTGATGGCTCATTCGCTCTTGAGTAGCCTGTGCCCGTTTTTTCTTTCCACCTTTCAACAATGACTTCGCAGTGAGCTTTTTATCCTCAAGGTCAACCAGTTCCTGGAATCCAAAGACGATGATTTCCGGAGAATCGATGCTTGAAAGAACATTCTCCAGGAATGCTGCATCATCAGTTCTAGTGAGTAAGTCTTGTGGCTTGGATGCGCCCGCATTCCAAGTACACACGAGTGCCTTGATCTCTCGGAAGTTACAAAACTCGGAGTCGTGTTTCACCATCTTGGCCTCAAGCCAGTCCTCTTCTAACATACCATCCCACACTTTTATTATATTGTCCGTACCCAAGGATATTACCTGCAACCTGTCAACCTTCCATATGCTGGTCCTATCCCCTATCACTTCTGCAACCGGAGTATCATGGGCCTGCCAATCCTTGATAGCACGCCATGGTTTCGTTCGCACATCATATACGTACACCATTCCTGTCTTGAAGCCTGTCCATAAGTAGTCCCCAACCCCACACATGGAGTTGATCTTATACAAGCTGACGCTCACGACATCGACGCATTGCAGTGTACTTCGGGAATATATTGACACCTTTCCATCACTATGGCCGAAGTAAACTTTGTCAGGCTCGCTATTGACTAGTGTTCCACAAGTAATATCCCCTGTGGCTTTCGATGGAGCCAATGGCCTGCTCAGAACATCCGACCTACCATCCTGGGTCGGAGAGTAGACATGAACACTTTTCCCGGCGCCGATCCAGAGTTGTGAGCCCACTACCAAGGAATATGTGTGCTTGTTGTTAATTCTGAAAGTGGTGGGAGAGTTTCGAAGGTTGGGAATACCGTCAGGGCCTGGTGCCCATACTTGAAGCTTTCCGCCTTCATCTAGTGTCCACAGCTCATATCCACAGCGGTGAATCCTGACAACCTCTTTTTTAGTGTGGGCACTTGCTCGGCTTTCTATCACCCTCTGTGTAGCTATATCCACTTCCAGTAACTCCCCATTACTTGTCCCAAGCCATAGGACTGTCCCTTCATCTAGGACATCCACGGAAGGCTTAAAGGCTACTGCGGTTATTCTCGTCGTCTCTCCATGACTCAAGCTCATAATACATTCACCTGTACTAACATTCCAAACTCTCGTGGAGCCAGATACTGTGCAAACATACTGCCCACTGACGGCAAATAGCCGAACATCAGTCTTGCAATGAATTTCATGGGGCCCATTTCGAAAAAGTGGTCTTCGGCGGTTTGCTTGGGACACATCCGGGTACTCGCTTAGTCTATCCTGGTCCTGTTCGGGTTCATCCGAGTCGTCCGCATATGCTACTTCCGGTGTATTCAAATCGTACGCAGTATTAAGAGGCTCAATTGCAGGTGATACTTTATGGCGATTCTGCTGCAACGATGGGCTGGAAATCTTCACGTTATGAGATCGCTGTGGAGGTGGCATGAAGCCAACATGTGGTGTATTTTCAAATGCAACAGGAGTTGGTGTGATTGTGGCTCGCGGTGGAGAAGCACTTCGTCCACGAAGACTATTCTTTCGAACATGCAGTGAGAACAATCCACCTTTAGGCCGGGGTGGCAGTGTGGGCCTAAGCTCAGAGCTGTCGATGGACGCCCTGGTCACGATAGGAGTGCTAGGTCCTGCTCGAGATGCCTCAAATCGTGAAAGTCCAGATGGAGTAGCTATTGGGGGTCTTACTGCCTTGGGTGGAAGGGGTGGTGGTGGGGGCGGCGGCTTAGCAGTCATGACGGTAGAAGTTGCAATCGACGCACGTTTAGCAGCATTCCGCTTCGCAAAGAACTGGGACAAGTCATCTGCGCTGCCATGGCTCTTCTCCGGGCTAGACGGTGGTGTACTGAAAGGTGAAACTTTCTCATCTGAAGCCGGAGCTACTCCCAGACTATCAGTCTTCTTCACGGGTACTGGAGGTTGTTTTTTCCCACTGGTACGATACTTTTCTGGCCTTGTCGGTACAGGCGGAGGGACTGATGGTAACTCCGGCGTCCGCGAAGTGTTCTGTTCCATGCAGTATTCCTGTAGCATTGGCATTGCTGGACTGACTGGTGCACTGCGAACAGTGGGTGCGTGTATGTTTGGCTCACTCACTAGCTCTGTATTTCCCGAGGGGCGTGAATTCACGCTTAATGTAATCGGTCTAGAGGGCCGAGTAGATGTGGGTATTGGTGGGGGGTTCTTGAAACTAGATTCCCGCGTTGGAGACGTAGGTCTACTAGTTCTAAAAGGAGGAACTGGGGGCGGTGTTTTTGATTTCGCAATCCCAGTATGATGGGTTGTTATAAGTGGTGCAGGTGAACTGGGGGAGTCGACCTTGAAAGCTGGGGTGATTCGAGGAGTAACCATGGACTGCGGGCGCTGCCGGGGGGCGGGCCGAGTTGCTGGTGCAGGTGGCACGAGGTGTGGTGCCGAAGACTGGCTATCTTGCTCCCAGTTGTTCATTCTACTTCCAGAGTTGTGGACTGTGTCCCGCCCTGTTGATTCATGTGCTGGTCGTTCGTGGCTTCGTTCCCGCGGTATGTCTAGAGACCCTCTTCCTTCGGGGCGTCTCCGCGAGGATTCACCAAATGGATATTGGACTTCTTGGTCTCGGGCGTGATTCCCTCCTATTCCATGATGTTGCTGCTGTGGCTGGAGCTGCCTTGCTGGAACCGTTGCTGACTGCTTTCCCTTTGAAACATCCCCGTCGGTTGAGGGCAGCGTCGGTGTTGAGGAGGGAGATATCATCTGCTCGAACCGCGACCGCAGGGACGATACAGTTTTCTGTCGTTGGTCAAGGGCCAAAATTAGCAGCCATAATGTGCCTCCCCGCTCGAGTCGGGGAAGGGGTGGATAGGAGGGGCTGAAGAAAGCTTGCCACTTGGGAGTCCTCGTCGTCCGCCATGACTCCAGCCAGACTAGCCATGACTGTCTGCCTGAGCAGTCGGGCCGGTAATAATGTCTCTCGGTTTATGCGACGTAGATTATGTCGATAGGTAAATTGCCGGTACGTCAGAACAAAACACCTACAACCCCCCGAACCTTGGATACCTCCGGACTCTTGTATTCAAGGAAAGCTTGCAAGCCAGAAGAGATTCAGCGTGATGTCCTCATTCAGTGCTGATGTCGTTAAGGCCAAGATGCCCCGTAGACTCAAGGAGTAGGTAGCGGTACTATACAGTTCTTGTTACGTTCCTCCAATAAAAAAAAAGAATATGCCATGCAGGTACCTATGAGGCATACATGAAGGATGGGCAGGGGCTTCCATACAGCGATTATGGACTTGGGCACATTAGCATGCAAAACCCGAACCGCATGAAGAGATGAAGAGTCCGGATAGGGGGGCTTGGACAGTCGAAGCTATGCACGGATATGTAGCGGCTATTCGTTGGTTCCGGGGTTTCGTTTTCGTGAGTTTGCGCCTTGAAACAAGGACCCTGGCGGTCAAACGGTTAGGTATGAGGCCTAACTTGGTCTGGCGAGACTCCAGCTTACCGCCTCCCGACCCTAGCAAATACATGGCCCGTGATGGGCCCGTGATGTAATTTACGCCTGTCAACGTAGATATGTAGATTTGTATGTACGAGGCCCACCTTCCTCAGCCTTATGGCAATCCCTGCCCAGTATCGATCCCTGGCCCATATCTTAATTTACACTACATAGGTACTACTTACATAGCACTCTTATCGTGGACATCCAGGCCTGGTTGGCACAATTTGGTGATATAGGGGAGTGCCGGAGGGCCAAGTGTGGCGTGAATTCTCTTCTTGGACGCGTAATCAGAGGACCTTTATGCGCTATATTGTATGATATGTGCCTAAGAGAAGGATAACCAGACTAGATAAATACCTGAGCTGCTAGTAGATTGATCTGGGAAAAATATGCAACCAGGGACTAGGTTTAATATATGATAGAGCTTGCTCCAGCAACAGAACTAAATAGAGCACAACTTCTAAGATCCGAGATTTATATAGGAGGTTGTCTCGCAGGAATTTCATATTCAGTGTACTGCTCCCACTGGCATTGTTTAAAAGCCAAATGCTTATATTGCTTGTCATTTATCAAAGCGTCAGTATCCGTAATCGCTAAAAAAACTCCGATTGGCCAATCTGGAAATTTTTGGAAATTTCGCAGTGGCCCGAGAGGAAATAAAAGTAAAAAGGAAAATATGAGAAAAGAAGAAACATGCGACCAGAAAAAGAAGGAAAACCACCATCGGAGAGTACAGAGAACCTCCACCTCCAACCCAAACTACTTGCTTTCTCCCTCTCCGAAATCCTAATCATCGTCATCCTGCTCCTCTTCATCGTCATCCTGCTCTTCATCGTCATCCTGCTCCTCTTCATCGTCATCCTCATCGTCATCCTCTTTCGGATTATTTTTCTCATTTTCTTTTTCTAGAATAAGGTCCTTCACTTTGAAGATTTCCACCGGATGGAACCCATTGTAAAACTCCCAGATGTACTTCCCGAGGTCCCAGGCCATGAAATCATCGACTGCGTTGGTCACCGGAGTCAGATCGTTGTTGGCCGCATTGCTCGATCCAGAAAGTTGAGGTTGGGATTTGTCGTTAACGCTTCCAGAGATGCCCTTCTGCTCAGAATCCGCACTGATTTCATCAGTATCTACAGTAGCATTGGTGGACGCCAATGTGTAAGCATCGTCCCAGACCGCCTGTACACCTTCAAACATTGCTTTGGTGAATTTATGGGTCCAAGTCGCTTGGTGCTAATTATAAATTTTGTAAATAAAGTGAAAAACTCAATCTCACAGAAAGGTACTCACACGAATAAACTCCATAGGTTTGGATTCCCCTTTGCGGAATCGATTCTCTAGGCCAACCGAGCCCCAAAGCATTCGAATAGGAAGTGGTTTCGGCATATTCACATTATCCCCCTATAGTCATTAACATAATCAAGTTCAAGCAAAGACAGTTGATACCTACAGCACTAGAACCAAGGATGTAATAGATCTCTTCATCAAGTTTTGTGAAGGACGCTGCCGAATGTCCCTTCAACCCACCGGCCCCTTGCATCTTGTGTCCAGGCCGTCCTCCGTAAGCTGCCACTTTGACTTTCTGGCCTTGCAGAGCTTCTACCAAGATTGCACAAGCTCCATTGCACAAACCATCCGCTACCTAAAACAAACTAGTTAACTATATACTCGTAATGGCCACGAGGGTTACTTACAACAACCATATCCTCGGGTTTCCAATAACTATCTTTTGGCGCATCATACTCTTTACCCCAAACCTTATTCATAATCTGTTCATGGTCGGATTGCATCAACTTAGTAAAACAGTCACCATCGTGGCAAAGTGGACCAAGGACATCCTTAGCATCTTTGAAGTCCTTCCTATTTTCGTCTACAAAGTAGCGGAAGTTGAAGACCGAAGCATGATTCTCCTGAAATCCCGCAGTCATGAGATCGTACAAGGCCGGGCTCCATCGTCGATTTGCGAGAAAATAATAGTCTGCCCCTGGAAGCAACATCCTCGCAGCTTCATGGGCCAGAATCTGTCTACCACCATCGTTGTGGGAGAGATCAATAAGAAGCTTACGTTTTTTCCCAAGCTTTTGATCCTTTTCCTTAATAGACTGAAGCGCCTCGTAGAATACTTGTTGGAAATCATAGATGAAAGCCATTCCATCTTGTGCATTCCCTGGATGAGGATCAAAGGAAGAGATAGCCAGTACCGAATATTGATCATATTCAAAAAGGCTCAATTCATGCCCCTGAGTGTGAAGTACTGGGGTGGGATATCCCCACATTGGGGTTGGCGCCTGATCTCTTTTCCTATGCAATCCACGTTTGTGCACACTATATAGTCCATCCTCAATTTTGCACGTTGTCAGGTCCACCGTCCTAAGACATACGTTCTGGAGGAACGATGCCTTATCGGTCCATGGAAGATGCACTCCGTCCGTTGTCAATTCCGCTACCCCCTTGATCACTTCAGCAGTCCATCGAACTGTCACTTCGTGTGCATTTTTATACTTCAAGACGATTTGCTCGCCTTCAGGGTATATAAAGCGCTGAGCGAAAGCCCCGAGTCTGGCATCACTGTTGCTACGGTGGAAGAAAAGATCATTCCACCTTGAATCAGGATCAATATATTTCAGGTCTGGGAGCTTTTGTGTCAGGTTGTGGAGATAATCCAGAACCGCTACACCGTTGATAGCCTCCACCTCGGGGCCAAGTCGAGGAGTTCCATAGGGGTCTAGTACAACATGAATCTTAGGATCGTCCGTAGGCTTTTCCGGAGCCACTGCAAACAGCGGGTGATCATTCCTGAAAATGAATGCGCCTGAACAGGCTGGCATATACTCCACTGCGGAATGTCGATAGGATCCGAAGAAGGCTATTAAATCGTGATCAAACTCCAGGTTTGTCTTATAAACTCCCCCAGCTATCTGACCATCGAAATATTTGAATGTGTTATTTGTGTCCACTGGAAGGACTTCAAAACATGATGGCGGGTTTTTGTGATAGACTTGAGCAGAGAAGAACTGAAAATAGAGCTTCAATTGCGCTAAGATAAACCGTGCCCGCTCCCCATCGTATGGTACCGACTTCAAGCATGCTTGCGCCAATTCAGCTGGGAGGTATACAGAGTAGTCGGCCTCTGTACGTGATATTAGTATCTGAATGGCATACCTGGGGAGAAGGTACACATACTGGCCCATCTTTGTGCTATGTCTGCACATGGATCGCCGCTGTGAGTTTTCTGTTGTGAGAGAGGTAGGGTTGCGGATAGCAGGGCAACGGCCGCTGAGAAAGCTCGAAACCGCATATTGCAAACTATGGTATTTTGAGAAGCTAATAGAGCCAGGGGGGCAGGGATGCTGCCAAATGCCACAACAACCTCACAATCTGGAAGAACTCGGGACTGAGAACTTGGAGGACAGCCCCCTCTGCTTATGAAGAAATCAATCTGTAGCCCATAGCCTCCACAGGAGCGGTCGTGCCAACCAGACTAGGCCCATAGACACCCCGAGTTATGCTGATTACCCGAGCTCACAGGAAAACTGTAAGGCTGGGGTGATGCGGCCCATGAGAAGGAGGGGCAAGCAAGAGGGGGGTGGGGTGAGAAGCCAATAAACGCCCATAGACATAGTCGCGGTGTCAGCAGCGAATGCGGGTGCTCTCGAGCACTTTAATCCAGCCCTACTTCAATGCGGGTGGTGAACAGGGTTGTGATTGAAGATTTATTACGCTACGAATATATATCGTGTCATTGGCCACAAAAGTAGAGACTAGCAACCGCGACTTCCCAGAAAATCTGTCAGCTACTCTAGCAATGGGTGGGTATGTGCATGAGAGGGGCTGTGACATTGCATGTATGTACATACATCAGCCAAAATCGAGCAACCTGAACACTGGCAACAGAAATCGCTGGCGTGCAGTGCGGCAGGCCTTAATGTCGCGATCGCAATTGACAGTCGACGTCAATCTGCAAACATCGAGTTCCGCGAGCATGTAGGGTACCAGGAAGCATATGTGCAAACACTGTAAAGCCACACCCAGTCTGAAGAACTAGAAACATCATAAGCAAGAACTGTGTCCTTGGTCCAAAGGCCCCAGGGACCTCAGAGTTAATGAGATCCATGCATGTTACTATGTATGCGCCACCCTACCGACCACAAGGGTTCAAAATTAGAATCTGGATCAAAGCCCCAGCCGCATTTTATGCCCAGCCGCAACATAAACGTGGCTCAGCGGTTTCAAACGTTTAGATTTGAGGAATAAATTCCAAATTCCAGATGGGGAAGATGTCTGGGCGGGTTCGATGCCTGAATCTGACCTTTGACTACTAATATTTAAGTGCCCTGCGAGCGCGGGCGATTGATCCATATCTACCAATGACAATTTGGCAGCCCGGGAGGAAAGCCCTAGTTCGAGTCCCAGCCGCCCCGCCAAGGTATGTATTTCCTTTGTTGGAGTTAAGTGATTTTACTCTGATTACGGGTTATGTAATCCGCTGCGGATAGGACTCTGTGTAGCATACCACAAAGTTATCGTAGTGTAATAAATCCACAATTGTACGGTAGGACTATGTGTAAGCTAAAACCACAAAGTTATCGTAGCGTAATCACTATGCTATGCGTATTAGAACCTCGACCCTAAAGCAGATCTGATGCAGTGAGATCTAGACGTCAACGTTAATATTTCACTAGATCTAACCTACATTGCAACTTCTTGCAAGGGTATAAGTAAAGTAAGCTTGACTATGCTCTAGATGATGTTGGCCGGGGGCTTCCTCGAAAGATATGATCCTCACCTTGCCTACTATTTACTCAATTAGTCGTCTGTTTCAACTTTGGCCAATTGTACAAAAGGTTTTGAGGCTGTGGTGATCTTGTCAGTGTTAATCATGGCAACTCATACATCGAGCTTATCTTGAAATACAACGGCTATGCATTCATTATGCAGTCTAGTCTGGAGGGGCTTGTGCCAACCAGACTATATGCAGTCCTCAAGGTAATAATAAAAGGCACTGGAGTCTGTGTAACCTAAATGCAGCCCATAAGTAGATGGTAACAAAATTTGGCGCCGAGACTTATTATGCATAACCAGAATCACTCTATCTGCATCATCCAGTGTCGTCGTTATGCAACAATTGCTGAGTGCAAACTGAGGGGAAAGTGATCCGTCATGACGGAGAATTGCCTCATGATTGGGTAAGGTACAGTAACTGCTTAGAATTGTTCTAAGCACAGCCACAACAGCCTGTACATTTAACCAAACACTACCATTTTCAGTCGCATGCATATGAGTTTGATTACATGTATAAATGCAAGTACTTTTCTTTAATCTCCTTCTCCCTTCTTCCTAAAAATTATAGGTAGCCAGACTGTCCTAAGAGGTACCAACTAGGCCCGTAGCTCTTCCAAAACCAAATAAATTTTTCCTTCACAATTTTGTTCCAGGTCCATTCCTGTTCTTTATATGCTTTGACTGTTGTGCACTGGGTTTCTAGACATTCTTGGAGGTAACCTAGACCCAAGCAGACCCTTGCCTAGACTAAGACAGAAAAAACGTCGCATGCAAACCTTGGCCGCGGCGCCGTGTGACTTTCTCTAGTGAGAGAGGATTGGATATGGGGGTCGGCTGTATATAGCTTAATTCATTCCCAATCCACACTGCAATCTCAGGCAATCCACCTGGGAATTGATGAGGCCCATATACACCGAGGATATTGTGAAGCCGTTTACGATTCTCATCGGCAGGTAGGGTCTGACTCAAGTATGTGCGGTCCTGTCCTATGAGTGTACGATTGGGGACAAGTACCATAATACCTCGCGGATCAATTATCTTATAGCGGGTCTACGGTGTATGAAGGTGCAAAGACTACCTAAATACGCAGAAGTAAGGACACCATTGCCCTGAACTGCTCAGACCCTTCTCTTTTTTTTAAAAAAAACCTCAGTGCTAGTACAAAATGCCAAACAGGCTTTGAATAGCATTTTGTCCCCACTTTGTTTCTCTTATTTATTTGGGTAAGGAGATTGTACATATAAATAGGTTGTAATATTTTGCTCCAGAGTAATTGCCATCCAGTACGTCTACCTATGGGCCACCTGGGAATTAATTTTCAAATGAAAGGGTACCTTATTCATAAGATATTATTGTGATAATAAGGTTTGCAACTTGAACCATACATTTGCCTTCCTAATTTTGCATCATAACTTTTTTTAGTATATTAAAACACCATTGAAATTATTGCTTTATGTATATTATTATTTTTGCAGTCGCCATCCAGTGCTGGCATCCCTCTTCCTTTGCTCCTGGGGGGGAGCGTTGAAACGTTGCCATTAACATTGCCCACTATCAGGGGGCCAAGAAGGCTGTGGTAAGATAGGCTCTAAGGCCCTTCCTAATGCCCAAGAAATTCTGATCTAGGTAGTCATACATATGCTGTGATTGTTATGATTATTACTGGAAACTGGTCAAGATCATGATCGTGGTGATATAGTTTAAAGCACATGTACGTGTTGGTCTGGTCGCATCATTACCCTCAGTTAATTACATAAGCATTAAGTAGGCCAGCGAAGCAGTGTTTTTCTTCTTTTTCTTCTTGTTTTAGCTTCGCTCTACCCATATAACTCAAGTCAAGTCTAGTTCTGTTACCCTCATTTCGCCAAGATTGTTCGATCTCGGCAGAACATTTCCCCTCGGCAGATCGCTCCGTAATTTAGTCGAAACATCAACAACAACAACGCTGATCACTACGTTGCATTTCAGAATCGATACTGGTTATCACAAACTGTATAACAAATCGAGACTAATATATTATGAATACAGCTAGGTACAGATAACGTGCAGGCACACATGATGAAAAGACTTCCTCTACTGTAAATAGCACGCAAGGTGTCCTTCAGTCCCGTCAAGTATCATGTACAACATACTTTGTAGACTTCGAATTAGTACTGTACCAACGTCTTCAAGAGCCGTTTTTCGCATGCAAGTAGAAAAGCCCAAGCTCGTTGCCCCTCAGAAGAACTTCTCAGGCTCACCCCACAATAGCCTTATCGGTACGTGCAGAGAGCTGCAGGAATCCTTGTCAACCCCGGTGGGCAGGCCCCTGCAAGCCATATAAGAATGTGTCGTTTACATTTTCCCCTTGGATTTATTACTCCAAAGCACGCGTCAGCCTCTTCATTTTTGGGCTCCCTCACTGTCGCTATTTTCTTCACTCAGCCGCTCAATCCCTTGGTCTTTCGAGTCGCACACACAATCTTTTTATCTCTAACTTTTAATCTAAGTCTCGTCACCTTATCAATCAGCAACAATGAAGTTCAACGTCCTAGCCCTTGTTCTTGCGCTTTCATTTCCTTTCCTTACCGCTGCCGAGTGCGCTGGCTGTGATACGAAATCTCTCGACGCAATCGGGCAGTGTACACCTCCATGGGTTGACAAGATTATTGCGTGAGTTCGCTTTCCAATATCAATTACTTTTACTGCCACCGCATCGTGGGCCACACAATGGTAGGCTAACCTGTAGTCGTGTGTTACCTTAGGTGCCAGAACTCCCCTTGCAGTGTAGAGTTCCCCGAGAACCCAGTATTGCAATGTGAGGGTAACTTCGGAGATGGCTCAATTAACGTAACAAACACGATCGTGATCACAACTCAGCACATGACCAGTACGTACCTTTAAGTCCTTCCTCAGCTACTGTACTTCTGTCCCATTGCCCATATCTGTAGCTTAGCCGCTCCTATGATCACTGTAGTAGCACATCCCTACTTTTTTATACCCCTTGTCTCCCTTACTGGGATCCCACCTCTTTAACAATTCCCCAGGTGACTCCAGTGGTGGCACCCTCTTTCCCATGCCCACAATCATAAATGATATTGACCCATCTACATCCCCAAACGGTATCCCTTCCTCTTACCCACCTGTCATGTACCCTTTCTCTCTACGTTTTTACCTCCCCAAATCCAATCCCACTCCAACTAACCATTTGCCTTAACAGCAGCCACTGATACACCCACGGGAACATCCACTCCCACAGTCACCTCCACCTCCACTACTACAGGCAACAGAACAGGCACAGGCAACAGCACAACGACTACTGGCCCCAGACAAACCGGGAATAGCGCCGCTGCTCTCGCTTTCGGCGGGATAGGATTCGGTGGTGGGGCAGCTGCCATGGTGGGATTAGCGGGATTGGTTGGGTTGGTATTGTAATCAATCAATCGACCTTTATTGTTGAAAGGAGGGAATTGAGAGTTATATACCATTTAGTTACATAGGGTTCTGGCCATGGGTCGGTTGTCTTTTTTGTGGAGATAGTCGCTTTATGTGTGGTTGAAGTAATGTGGAGTTTGTTTGTTTGTTGTGTTGGGATAATCTTTAATCTAGTTAATATCAGTTCGCTAGTTTCTATGTGAATTTATATCTTATATTCACTATTAAAAAAAGAATTCCAGGCAACAAAAAAATGCAAGGCAGCCATCTCTATCTGCTACCCGTACCGATAGGAGGGGGATAGCATACTGTAAGAGCATTTTTTATTCTAATATTACGCTGCCACCAGCAAGTCCGTGGAGGTTCTTTGTAGGCTGGCAGGCACGGTTTTCCAATTTAGATGAATCTTGGCACATACATATGTATGAGGGTAACTGCTGAAAGGTCGCGGCCGGGAACGCCCCCTCCAGTTATTGAGCCCTATAAAGAAGCTACAGGCGGGAGCGAGGCCTGCCAGAATTCACGAGTTGAAGAAGCACATGTATACAATGCGGTGTCAAAAGTCTGTGTATGATGCACCAAATCAGCAACGTCTCATGATTAGAAGGTGTCAATTACCGGCCTTGAAGCTTTTGCTTCTCTATACACCAGTAAGTCGGAGAATAATTTTGCTCTATTCAGATACCTGATATTGTACACTTCCACAGCCAGATTAAAGCTACCCTATGACATTCTGCGGCAACTATAACAAACAAGTTTAGTTGGGCCTGACAGACAAAAGAGCCTAAAGAAAAGACCAAACCCCAAATAGTACAAAACGAAAGGAAGTATGGAGAAACAGAGAAGAAAATCCAACCCCCCTAAACACTAACCATATGAAACAAATCCCAATCCACCTTTCTTCCCTTCCCACTTCCACTTCCCTTCCCCGCAACTCTATCTCCATTCCCACCACCACTTGCATCCACTTCCTTCTCCTTATCCAAAAGATCCAATCTCCTCTCCCCCTTCCAGTCCGAGTGCCCTACCACCCTCCAATCATAACAATCTATCCCTGCCGCCCCCGGCTCTAGACCTGCCTTCTCTAGAATTTCCGCAATAATCTTTTTCGAGGTCCTTGGGGTGCGGGAGTCGATTAAGAGTATAATCTTACCCGCACCCGCACCAGTTACATTACCGTCTACAGCACCGCCACCACCAGCAATAAGCGGGGTCATAACGGGTGCACCTTCCCCTGATGACGAAGTTGAGGAAGCAATGCTTGCTAATTGGCCTGTTTCTGGTGAAGGAAATAACTCAGCCTGGGTAGTCGCATAAAAAGATGGCAGGTCGGTCCAAAAGTATACTGCTTTTGGCTTGTGGAGGGCTAGGAGGGGAGAGAGACGGGATTGGGCATGGACAGAGGGAATAAAGAAGACTGTTGCGCTGTGGAGTGGGGAGGGGCAGGGTGGATGCGGTGCAGGCGGAGGAGGGAGAGCGTTAATGACTGAGAGCATGGGGAGAGGATGGAGGGGAGGACGGGCGGGCTGCGGTGGAGACAATATCCCTTGTGGCTGCTGCTCCCGTGACTGCTCCAGAGGCTGCTGAGAAGACGAAGATGAAGGAGACCACGAAGACGAAGACTCTCCATGCTCAGATCTAGGTGGGGTTTCCATCTCCGAATCCTGTGACTCCGATTCCAACTCGGACTGCGACTGCGACTGCGACTGCAGATCATCCCCCTCCGTCCCTATCATTCTCCTCTTTCCTCCTCCCCCAATTGTATCTTCGTCCCTCTGTTTCCTCTTCCCTCCTGGATCGCCCTGCTCTAATCTCTTCACCCATCTTCGCTCCTCTTCCTCTTCCAGCACCGTTGTTGTCGTCCCTTTAGGTGTCCTGATTGCCTCTTCTGCTAGTTCCTGTAGCTCGTCAAAGCCTATAGCATCCCGCCAATCTCTGTCCCAATGAATCTTGACGACACGCGGCCACCTTAAGATGTAATAGTTGCAATTGGATGGCTTATCAAAACCACCGCCCATGACTTCAAAGACGAGAGGAGTGGTGAAATAGGCGTCTATAGGGGGCAGATTTGGGGCTACTTCTAGGTTATATTCTTCGGGATGAGTATCTTTCTATATGTGAAAGAGATGTCAATATGCTATATTATATAGATAGAGATGGGAAGGGGGAGTTTGGAAACGGAGGGAAACACATACTTTATACTCCTTTGCTCTAAAGTACGCCAAATTCTTCAAATGTACCAGATCCGGCTTCGAAATACAGTAGCTTACGTGAAACATAACCTGATACACCGGCCTCGTATCCTACCCAGACGTCAGTATATATACTTGTACCTCATAGTAGTATACTTACAAATCTCACTACCTCCTCCTTATTCCTCAACACCCCCACAAAGAAAGTCGTGAACCCCCAGCCCCCAATCCCCCTCTCCCTCCCTCTCTTTGCCTCATACCCCCCACCCACCACAGCAAAATCCGCCGTATCCCCCATGCCCCTGATATAATCCTTCTTCAGCTTAATCCACGCACTCCTACCAGAAAAATCCAAGTAAGGACTTTCACACGGCTTGAGCACGAATCCCTCCCACCGCTGCGTAATACCGTGGGCAAACCGATCCTGGAGAATTTCGAGGGCAATGGGGTTTGAAAAGTTGATCTCGAAGCGATATGCGAGTTCGATGTATCCTGGGCGAGGCTTTATGAGGGTTGACAGAGTAGTGATCCGGCGATCATGAGTGTAAGAGAGGTAGGGTTTAGAATCTACTAGAAGGACATCGAAGAGGATGAGCATAAGATGTTGGTTCCTAAAGTCCGGGCGTTCGTCTGCCGAGGTGCCAACGAAGACCCCTGATCTGCTGATGTGCGAGCGAAGATGGTAGAATTCAAGAATCCGCTTTTCCTGCAGGTACCCAGGATGCACGTTTAGCAGTTATTCCACCATTATCAAAGAATCATCCATGTATCACACACTTTCTCACAATATACAACCATCTCCCCTTCCAATATACACTTCTGTTTGAACCCTCTTTCTTCTGGTTTCAGGACCCGCAACGCTTCTCGAACCGCTCTAAATCAAAATTACCCTGAATTAGCGAGGCCTCAGCTGATTTGGCAAGCATTGAACGTGTGACTTACCCATGTATCTTCGCTCGGTCCTGAGTTGAATCCCGTCCACTTTTGCTAAATATCTTGATCCAATCGCTCCCTTTAGAAAGGTCGATATGTATCTGACAATACTCTGCATCACACCTCACAACTTGAGCTTTCCACTTCTTGTGCTGAGTAGATCGTTGTGATTTGCTCGGTATGTAGGCATGCACACATACCTCCATCGTACTTCCTTTCCATAGACATTCTCCTCCCATCCGCCAAGCTAATCACATTCTTACAGCTCTTTCATCAGATAAACCATCAGCTACAGCCCCATAAGAAAATCACCCACTTTCCCTTCCAACTCACCCGAGCCTTTAAATACTCCACCCTCCCCACCCTCACCCCCACTTCCGGCCTCACTAACTTCCCCGCTCCCTGCAACAACTCCCTAACATCCCTCTGCTGCGGCTTCGGCGGAAAAACGTTAAAGAACGCCCCTCCTAAAACGTCCAGACACCTCCTCAAATCACTCTGCACCGCCCACAACCTCGGCAGCAAAAAATGGTAAGCATGCATAGTCGTCTTCTCTGGTACCACAACAGGTAAATAACTCTTCAGAATCGCTCTTGTGAACCACATACCCTCACTTGAGCTCATTCTTCGGAAGAGAGGGCTAAGAATATCTTGAGCCCCCCTGGTGGCAGTACCGGCTGGGGTCCATTTGCTCTGAGAAGAGAATCTAGAATGGGACGCAAGTTCTTCCAATGCTTCCTCGATTTCCTCAACAGTTACCTCTTTCCCTCGCGCTGGAGGTTGGTTCTCAGCATCCCGCATGACCCGCCCAACCATCTTTCCTAAGTCACCATCCGCACCTCTTCTCCAATCGTTTAATTGCTGTTGCCTAGTGGTACCCAATAAAAGACACCGGCCAATGACCATCGCCAGCCTATCTTCTCGGAGGTTATATACCCTATCTGCCCTTGACTCGGGGAAGAGAAGTGAAAAGAGGGCGATAGGCTCAAGTCTAGTTTCTGTAAACACCGGGCGGTAATGATCGAACCAGGAGGTGATGAGAGTGGAATATTTTGCCTGCAGGGCAGCGGGTTTGGGAGGCGGTTGCTTGATTGCTATGTCGGAGAGGGGATTCAGAAGAGAAACGACGTGCATATAGGGGAAAGGCATGGCTGGGTATCAACTGCCCGCAGATGCCTTTCCTCGTCGTCTTCGGGCAGTGTTTATATCATCGTTGTGAACAAAGACTTTCGACTCAAACTAACCGAAGTCTAAGCTCCCCTAGCTATATTAATTTCCCCGTTATAGTTTATGGGGTAGCACCTCCCTGGTGTTGTCGTGCCGGGGAAAAACTTAGTACCCAAAGTTCGAGTCAAGTCCCGTTGGGAAATTTACATGACCCCTCATAATCATAAATATTGACCAAACGCCTTAAGTATAACCTCTACACTACTGTTAGTCTGGATTGCTACTGTACCGTATGCATGGCTTTTAGATCCCGTCTTACACAAATTTTGTTTTTGTTTTTGTTTGTGCTACACAATCAAAAGCGTTTTTTTTTTTCGCGAGCAAAACAATCCCACCCCTTGTAAACAAATGCGGTGAACGCTAGTGACGCTAGTGTCGCGTCATTCTTGCAGATTAGTTTAAGCTCTCCACACGCGCGCGCGCACGGCTCAATCACGTATCACGGAAGATGGCGCGTTCTGTCGTAATATTAATGCTAGTGGTGCAGTGACCTGTGAGAATGGACTCTCTCTCTCTCTCCGAACGTGAGAACAGCTCCATACTACAGGCTCCAGACATGAAGGAATGCTCCTTTTCTAATCTGCGTGTATTCATTGTCTTGGACTACTCAGAACCACTACGGTACCCTGGCGCCAGGCTATTATGTATGTACCTAGGTATGTACCCAGATACTCCCTGAGAAGTAACTTTGTAATCATAGCTCGGGATTAGCCCTGTGTAACGGGGTTCACTGTTGTTGAGGGTAACAATACGGTTTGAAGAATTGGCTAGGTATTTGGTAGTCTCACACATATCTGCCTCTCTGGTTGCCTCGTGGCGGTGTCACGGTCGTGTCAGCTTCATCGGATATCTGAGTCAAAACCTGTATCACCTAGAACACTACCCTGACTTAGTCCATAAAATCTCATCTCATTATTTTTGTATCGATACCTAACTATGCTACCTACGGATACACTCATTGATCGTACATACCATACAAAAAAACATTACACAAAAAAGTAAAGGAAAAAAAACAATCATAAAACACCAACACTGACGCTGACTCTGACGCCGTTGAGCTGATCCGCTTGCCTGACTCTGAGTAACGCCTACGCTAACTCTGAGTTTTGGTGCCACCATCCCCCACACTCATTAGTACCTCCACTACCCACTGCCCATATCCCACATTCCATTAATTGTATCATCATCGCCATTACTTATAATTTTATCCAACCAGTAATCTTATCAGTAATCTCAAACAAAAGAAATTCGTGCCACTCAAACAAAGGGAAAACCCCCCCAATAAACAAGACCAAAACCATAACAATTTTTTGTAGGTACTTGACCAGACCTAGAAACTCGACTGTAGCCGCTCAAATGCGCCAAACAGGAAACCGGGTATAATATGCGAGAGAAGAAGCAATACGAACGAAGGGTATAGGATACAGACATGTTACAAACCAACCTCAAGACGTTGGTATCGGTAGCACTATTTTCCCCCTCCTCCGGCCCCGACATGCGCCAGTGGCCACCTCCCCCCCAGCCTATTCAACCACTGCCCATATAGCATCGACTCAAGTTGTTCGGTGTAACTCGTCAAATGCTCATGCATAGAGTCTCTCTTCCGTCTCTCTTTTCCTTCCTTGAGGTCATCTTTCTCCCTGTCTCTCTCCCTACCCCTCTCTCTCTCCCTCTCTCTGTCTAGCAGTGCATCTACATCAGTGGGTGCGTACGACTTCCTCTTCTTATGCTTCTCCTTTCGTTCTTTGGGTGATTTCACGTGGTGTGGAGTACCCGGGATGTTTGGGATCTGTATTGGCGGAAGGCCCCCGTCGACAATAGTCTCGCCCGATAACGACGGCTTGCTATCATTGCTCTGGTTACTAGAATCCGAAGCTGCTCGACGCGGTGCCTCTCGTCTCGGAAGCTGGCGTTTCTCTGACTCCTCCGCAGGTGGGGTTGGAGGTGGTAGGCCAACTGTAATCTTGTCTAGCTTAGCAGGAGGTGGTGTTGGAAGTGGCCTTGGAGGTGAAAGGGGCGGCCTTGCCATTGGTGGCGGGGATGGTGCTGGTGTTGGCCTGCTTGATCGCTGCTGCAGCTTCTCTGCCAACTTTGCCATGAGAGCACTTTCAAGCTCAGGACTAATGAGCGCCATTTGTGCCCACGCATTATCCAGTTGTGCGAGAACCATTTGGTCATGGGTTGGTAGTTGAACAGATTGAACCTCGTTCATGGCGCTTTGGAATACACCCTCGTACGACTCCCGCTTCTCAGGCTTTCCAAATGGCAGGCCTACACCAGAATCTTTTTTCGTACGGCTTACTGGGGAAGCGCAATCCAGTTCTCCAGAAAAGGCACGAACACCACTATCATGAAACGCTTAGTAACATGTTCAGGTCAGATGGTACTGGAGGGGGACTTACTCTTTACCAAAAACCATCTCAGGTGTAATCAAGGTTGGGCCATTTGACCTCGGCCTTGGTGTAGAAGGTTTACTTTGCGGAGTTCTCGTCCTACTGGGTGGTGTATGCATCCTGCTAGGCGGTGTCTTCGTTCGGATCATCGTGCCACTCACTACCCGTGTTCCACTTGGTGCCCGCTTCCGCCTTTCTGAGCGCTGCTCCTTGTTCAAGTTTACTGTCTTCAAAGCTGCATCCTGCTGCGAGGGGCTGCTCTTGCGCGCAATGGTTCGTAGTTCCTCGCATGGCGGTTTACGCACCAACGTCTCCCTTTGTTTCATCGTCTCAAATATCCACCCAGATTCTTCATCGTCCGATTCCTCATGTTTGCGATCTATTTTCGTTGCTGCTTTCACGGTTTCTTGATAAAGTTTGATTTCTTCGCTCTTGCGCCCTGCTTTGCTGCTAGCCCCCCATCGCTCCTTTCGTTCAATGAGCTCCTGAATAGCTTCAAACTTTGGTGCGGACCTGATAAACTTGTGTTTCAGCAATTCCCGCGCACTTGGCCTCTTTAGAGGATCCTTCGTTAGACATTGGGCGACAAAGTCTTTGAATGCTGGGCTAAAATTGGGTCCTGTCAAACGTGGCGCGGGCTCTTTCGGAATCATAAAAAGTACTTTCATTGGATGTATGGTGGCATGTGGAGGCTCGCCATTGGCAAACTCCATAGCCGTAATCCCCAATGACCAAATGTCTGCCTTGAATCCATATCCTGACTGCTGAATGACTTCTGGGGCCATCCAAAACGGTGTGCCAACAAAAGTATTTCGTGTAGACTTCATGTGCGACAATTGTGTCGCAACACCGAAATCTGCAAGTTTCACGGCTCCCTGCGAAGAGAAGAGGATATTTGCAGCTGAGTTTGTTTAAATTAGCGTTCATGCAATTGACATGGATCACAGCATCCAATAATACCTTTGATATCTCGATGTATTTTGCCTTCGCTATGTAGATAATCCAACCCCAGGAGAATTTCCTTGCATACTGCAGCAATGTGGGGTTCCGAAAACGAGCCTGGTTTCAACTGCAGTTAAGATCAGCATAAAGTACAATTACTATGACCGAATTGAATTTACCAAGTCGACGCCTGACCCTCCACCCAAATATTCCATTACTATTCAAACTGTCAGCGGCAGTCCCTAATACAAGTGATACAAGGTCCCAAGCAGACTGACTTATCCATAGCTTGTACCCCTTAACAAAGCTACCATAGTATTTCGTGACATGTGGACTCGCACAAGTACCCAGAACGGAAATCTCTTGCTGAATCTCGACAATATCGTCCTCACTAGCTTCTAGGTCGATCTTAATGACACGATGTGTCGTTAGTTTCCCCTTATCCCCTAGAATAGGGCCCCAAGGAAAGCCGTACATGTTTGATAGCCACAACTTTCCCCGTCTCCCTCTCGATTGCTTTGTACACGACCCCAAAACTACCACCTGTAGTGTGCCAAATCGTTAGAACATGCTTTTATAGTGTGTGGGGTCCAAATGCAAAAAGTGCTCCTTACATCCAATTTCTTCCAGAACTTGAAACTTGTCGGCCACGGCCTCTATCGGGGAGGAGGACATTGTGCGGTTGACACCAAGGGAGATTGTTGGCGTGTAGTCTTCCTCTTCGCTGTCGCTTTTGTTCCCTTTGCGGCGGGGAAGAAGGGATCTCCGTGTTGGTGCCAGCTTGACGACTGTAGGATTATTCTGGAAAGTAGAAGCCGGGGGTTTTGGACTTTTAACACTTGCTAGATGCAAGGTGAAAGCTGCTAGTGAGGTAATGCGGTGTGAACCAGATTAACTAGCAGGTCAGGAGCAACTGCTTCCGAATTCTGTGCGTTAGGCCAATGCAATGCAACTTTGCTGCGAGGACGACAAGAGAAAGGCACTGCGCGATGCGACAGGGCAGGCCGGCAGTACTTAACTGGCTGGAGTAGCAGACAGTTGAGGTCAACAGCGCTAAAGTGTGTGCAGAAGAGGGTGGCAGGGCACCCGACGCGCCGCAAAAAGAAAATTAGAGAAGGTCGTTCGGAAAAACGAGATGTGAGGGGATCTGGGATTGAGGATGTAGGCTCCCCGGACCGAACTGACGGCTTTGACTCTTAATTGGACTTCCTCAAAGCCGAGATAACCCTTGGAGATTACTACCTACCCTCGACTGAGGGTGTGGTGGAGGAGAGCGGGGGACTTGTCGGGAGGACGTGCGGGCGTGTGCGGGCGTGTGCAGGCGTCCGGCTTTCTGGCGACAATCAATCGCGAGGTCTCGCCTGGGTTGGGTTTGACAGAAATTAGGACCGGACCTGGAGTCACCTAGGCACCACTCCAATCTGTTTCGGTGTACGGTGGGTGACGGAATGTACATAATCATGTCAACACTGGCAATTCATTTTTTTTGTGAAACATTTGAACGTTTTCTAGCCTCTTGCGGGCGAATTGCAGTGCGTATCCTGTTTCTCCTTCATTTCGCTACCATCCATGCTTGTTTATTTACAACCCTGTGGGCGTTTCCTCAGCCTTGTCACTCACCTACCGGTACCGACCTTGTTTCCTTAGTCTAGTTTGTAGTCTGGTTGGCACGACCGCTCCTGCTGGTTTGTTTTGATATTTCCACTGCACCCTCAAACACGAAGCGTGGGTGACTAGAATATCATGATATGATGATCATGCGCCCACTGTTAGCATTTAAAAGAAAAACAAAAAAAAACAACGGCTTTTGTTTTCGTGTTGATGTCGTACATTTTTTCCCGACGATATCGCCCAATGTGTCATAACAAGGGGCTTTCCCACTTGCCTATTTGGGCCTGGCATAATCTACCGTAGTCTAGTCTGCCCAACCAGACTACCGTAGTCTCGATTCTAACCGAGGCTTGTGCATAGGACCGCATAGGCCAATTGTATGCACTCTGATTATGCATACATAAACTGCACATATTCTGCCAACCCCAAATAGGCAAGTGGAAGACTTTTCGATATGCACTTCCGATAATCTCCGGTGCCACCTGTTCTCGTGCCTAGGCTTCATTAGGAAATTCCGTCAAAGAACCTTGGTAGGTTAGGTACTAGACTACTGTAAGTAGGGGCCGCATACCCCCCCAAGTTTCATCAACAGACCAACAGGAGACTTCATCAACACTCACCAATATTACCCTGAGCTTGCCCTAAATGCACCATCTACAATTTCTCAACCAGACTAATGTCGAGAGTGGTACTGGGTTGAAAGAGCCATAGAGGCCTTCCCCTCAGTAACCCCCTCCTGGCCCAGGTATACAGTAGTGAGTAGCCACTGTCGTATGTATGGCCATCCCTGCAATCCCCCTACTGCAGCATATCTGGCCCTCATCTCGTGATCAGTGATATCATGAGCATGGTGATTCTAGCTAAATACACAATTAAGGTATGGAAACAGCTACACGATTATCGTCACATCCTGCCAAAGTAACAACCCCCTTCTCTACGTAGCGGGGCTGTTGTGCTTGAGCTTATGGCTTTTATATATCCATGTCAAATCAACGCTGAAGGAGAAGCATGCAAGATGACAACATCGGGGCCTCCGCACTTCGCAAAATTAGCAAATCCCGAAAGCTCAACCAAAAATTGAGCATAAGACTGCAGACCACCGTATCGAGTACCTCAATTGGAGGTTGGAGTATTGCAACGTTTTTTTATCTTGGCTAGCTTGACCTAGCGATAGCTCCTTTTCAGGTGACAAATGTGTCGGTGCTGGATTATAGTTTTCGTAAAGGGATACGTGGGAAGTGCGTTGTTGGTGGTGTAGTGAGCATTTTAGACAATTATGAATATGAGGAGTTGGCGAGCTGGTGTTTGAACATGATTTTGTAGATAAAGATATAATGAAGGAGATATTTTCTGAGGAGATTCAAGTTGGAGTTGGCAGTCAGACTAGGGGCAATGGTTTGAGGTACCTATCAGTATTTGCATGTTGCTACTTTGACTTTGAAGGCTTACTTTTCTATTTTCCTTTTAAGACTTCCAGATGCACATGAATGTAGATTAGTCATGTGGTCTGAAATTTGGCAATAAGGATCATCACTGCCGTACGATGTGTAACACACCTGCCTTCATTCTAAGCGATCAGAGCCTGGAGACGAGGCTTCATACTTCCTTGCATGTTTCACGAATATTGATGCCATCCCTGGTAAAATTTCCACTACCGTACCCGCTGCAGATCCAAGATCAGAGTCAACTGTTCCTTTACTAATCTAGCGTTTAGGTGTGTCAGCAGCAGTCTTGATCATAGGCTCTAGGCAGTTAGAGCAGCTGCTGATCAGCTTGACCATGTTTGTATAAAAAAACCAACCCAGCTGAAAAATGGGACCACAAAGTACTTTATGCATATGGAGATCGGGATCACCAAACCTTGAGCTTAACTTGAAGCAACCCTTATTGCAATGTTACCCTGAGCGTGTATCTTCTAGTTTTCGGTTGAGGTAGGATTCAAGATCCATTGCCTGAATTTCCGCCTTCACGTTCATGAACAGCATTATTTGTAATTCACTCCGCCATTCCTCTTGGGACCAGATATAGGTCTTTCCAAGTAACTGTACAGCCTTCCTCCGATCGGAGCTAGTTAAGGATAATATTCCATGTTCACTGTTCTGAATGCATTCCAGGTCCTCGTTCTTGACCCCGAGAAGCTCCAGCTGGCTGACTATCAATCTGTGATTTTCATGTGCAAGAGCAACACTCCCAAACTTGTAAACTGATAGAATGTTTAGCCCGTGTGGGTCGTGGTCCACTACCGCATAGACTCTTAGACTGCGGGTGACCGACTTAGACGAACACGTGGAGCTAGCCGAAGGTTGTATAGCATCTGACAATAGGCGTAAGAATTCGCGAGTCGAGATGTCGGGATAACCCTTCCCCTAATAAGAGTTAGCATGGAAAGTATCACCTACTATTAAGTGAGATGGCCTCCAATACGGTAATGAGTATTCCCTTTCCGGCAGTACAGGTATTCCAGAATTTGTTAGTTGACAGTGCGCGAAATGTAGCCTATGTAACCTCAACGCATATTAGTCTCGTGCCGCATATTTACCTGTCGATTAAGATCACGAGGCACTATATCACAGTTATGTACCTCTTTCTCGACCACCAACACCCATTCCGCATCAAGGATATCAATCCTTTCAATTAATTTTGCACTTGGAATTAATATCCCCTGATCACAATGCCGTTAGCTTGCTCAAATTGCGAAAGGCGTAGCACAATGCAACCTCTCGGTTGTTCCAGCATTCCACCGCGTCTCCGCTCTTGTACCATATCCTCATACGCCCACACACAAGACCTTTTGCAGCAGCCACCACATTGAGTTTTCCTCTCTCAACCCCAAAAGTGTATGCTATATCGTCGATGATGGTGTCGACGACGGACTGCTGCCGGAAAAGCTTGACATCTTTGTAGTATATGTCTCTGGATAATTTAGTGTCAAAACTCCAGGACATTGGACAGGTATGTCTCACGGAGAAAGTACCTTTTCGTTGTAATTTTATCCTCACTCAATGCTTCCAGTATGAGCCCGAGTACCCGGATGAGCACAGCTAACCAAAGTTAATCAGTTGATATCGCATCTAATATAACGTTCACATGATTGAGTACCAAATCTCCAAGACTGTTTTTGAGACCGGCCGGGAAAGGTCACAAATCGGGTAGAATACTGAGTGGTACTTCTGATTGATTTCGTCAGAGGGTCGAATCTATGTATGGGGCATGACATTTATGTATCAGTATTTGCATACACATAACGGTAAGCTCGCTACACTAACCTCTGACCAGCCCTCGAATTTCGAATCTTCAATTTTATCACCAATTCTTTGTCTTGTTTTTCCGCGGCCAAAATATCTACCAAACTACTAAAGATCTCCTCAATGTGCGTTCGAACCCAATCACTGTAGCAAAAGGTATCAGTACGTCGTTTATATATATAGTCATCCCATAGCAGGGGCCAATTGGAAAGGATATCACACTGGGTATTATACTCACCCATCTTTCTCAGTAATTTCTTCAAATTCAAAGATCAATTGCTTTCGGCGACTATTACTTCGAGACCCCAGCACTCGCCTTGCTGACCTTTGGGCTCCTGTGGCAATTTTGTTTTGTTGTACGCTCGGCGCCGGACTACTCTCCATTCCCTGATCCAACGTTGCCGGTTCCGAATAATCAAAATCCAAGGACAACATATCGATATCATCCTCATCTTCAAACCATGGAAATTCCTCAACCTCATGAACCGGGGTCTCTAAGGATTGATTAGAGGTCGATGTTGACGAACTGCTTTGCTGACTGGTAGCTATGCCTCCCCCTACTTCATCCCACCAGCTCAAAAGGTCAATTTCATCACTGTCACCTCTTGCAGTGTGTTCACTCAACACTGGCTCCTCGTCGAGCAGAAAGGCAAAATCAAGCTCCTCAGCGAATAGATCCATTGATCACTAGGTATTGCAATTGCAGTACTTGAATAAAAACCTTTATGCTTGGAGCAATGTGTGTATAATCTAGGCCTACACGGATACAACTCAACTTAGGAAGTTACTTTACTTGCAGGGATGGAATGACGGTGTAATTATTAGTGTTTCCCAATTAGTCAAAAGTGCGACTGCCTAAAACAGTAACGTCTGCTACTTCGACGTTATATGGCTTCTCCTGG
>Ga0307511_10001114_pt1 | contig 28627 bp, 38 predicted proteins | sample 13_EM_MG_FD_200266 | JGI IMG/M metagenome (GOLD analysis project Ga0307511, IMG submission 200266) | Populus trichocarpa ectomycorrhiza microbial communities from riparian zone in the Pacific Northwest, United States - 13_EM | ecosystem: Host-associated > Plants > Roots > Unclassified | place...
AGCGTCGCAGAGGAGGGGGGGTTGATACAGGATAGAGGGATATCCATAGGGCAATTAGGGCTGATCAGCAATTATATGGGTGATATAGGGAGCTGCTCTTATTCAGGCTGCGGAGAAGGCGGGGGCCACAATCCCAAGATATTGCTACCACGAGAAGCTTATGATTGCTGGAAACTGTCGTATGTGTTTGGTAGAAGTGGAGAGAGTGCCAAAGCCTGTGGCATCTTGTGCTTGGTGCTACAATTCCTCTCTGAGGTGGAAGGACACATTTGGCTGACTGGAAATTATCGTAGGCCCGTACAGCCCGGTATGGTCGTCAAGACCAACTCCCCAATAGTACATAAGGCGAGGGAGGGTGTGATGGAGTTTTTGCTTGCTGTGAGTATACCTAGCTTCAAATACCTGCCTCGTGTAGCAGCTAACTCTGGGTTCAGAACCATCCATTGGATTGCCGTATGTATACAAAAAGACGATTTGTATGAGTTCATTTTCAGAGGCTAACATGAGGTTGAAATCTAGCAATTTGTGACCAGGGTGGAGAGTGTGATTTACAAGATCAATCCATGCGATATGGTGCGGACCGAGGTCGCTTCCACGAAATTGCTGGTAAGCGTGCTGTTGAGGACAAGAACATTGGGCCCCTTGTGAAGGTAATGACTCCAGTACTCTTGACACGGAGACTACCATGCTCACTTCCACCTCTCTAGACTTCCATGAACCGTTGTATTCACTGCACCCGTTGTATCCGTTTTGCCAACGATGTCGCCGGAGCTCCAGAATTCGGCTCTACCGGCCGTGGTAATGATATGCAAATCGGCACCTACCTAGAACGCAACCTCGACACCGAGCTCTCTGGAAATGTGATTGATCTCTGTCCCGTCGGTGCCCTCACCTCCAAGCCCTACGCTTTCCGTGCCCGCCCATGGGAACTCAAGCAGACCGAGTCTATCGACGTGCTTGATGCCTTAGGATCCAATATTCGTGTGGACGTCCGTGGTCAGGAAGTCATGCGTATACTTCCCCGACTTAACGAAGATGTGAATGAGGAGTGGATCAACGACAAGACCCGATTTGCATGCGATGGTTTAAAGACACAACGTCTAACTACCCCGCTTATAAGGAGGGATGATAAGTTCCTCCCTGCAACATGGGAGGGTGCGTTGGTTGAAATTGCGGGTGCTTTCGAGAGATTGCAGCCAAAGGCGGATGAAGTCAAGGCTATTGCGGGACATTTGGTAGAGGTGGAGTCTCTTGTGGCAATGAAGGATCTTGTCAACAAGCTTGGCTCAGAAAACCTTGCTCTTGATCAACCATTAGGAGACCAGCCCCCAGCACACGGTATCGACTCCCGCTCGAACTACCTCTTCAACAGCAAGATTGCTGGTGTTGAGGAATCTGATGCGATCCTCCTTGTTGGTACCAACCCCCGCCACGAAGCCGCTGTCCTCAATGCCCGTATCAGGAAACAATGGCTCCGCAGCGACCTTTCTGTTGCCGTTGTTGGTGAGAAATTCGAGGGAACCTTCGAGTATGAGCACCTTGGCCAGGACCTTGCCTCACTAAAGTCCGCCCTCGCTGGTGAATTCGGCAAGAAACTAACCTCTGCTAACCGCCCCACCATCATCGTTGGTTCCACAGTTGCAGAACATCCTGATGGAAAGGCTATGTTTGAGCTCATTGGTCAATTCGTAGACAAGAACTCTGCCAAATTCATCACCCCTGAGTGGAACGGATACAACATCCTCCAACGTGCTGCTTCCCGTACGGGTGCGTACGACGTTGGTTTCTGCACATCTAACCCTACCGTCTCCCAGACTAAGCCCAAGATCATCTTCCTCCTCGGTGCAGACGAAATCCAGACCTCGGATATCCCTAAGGGAGCGTTCGTCATTTACCAAGGTCACCATGGTGATGCCGGTGCACAGTACGCTGACGTGGCTCTTCCCGGTGCTACATATACTGAGAAGAGCGGAACCTACGTCAACACTGAGGGGCGAGTACAGCTTACCCGCCCAGCAGCGACTTTGCCAGGTGTAGCTAGGGAGGACTGGAAGATCATCCGTGCGGTTTCAGAGGCCATTGGTGCGACATTGCCATATGACAATATCAGCCAGTTGAGGGAGAGGATGGAGCAGATTAGCCCGAGCTTGACTAGGTACGATGTACTTGAGCAGCCGACGGCGGATCTTGCAAAGACCGGTGTGAAGACACAGCTTGTGGATGCGAATAAGGGCGCCAAGTCGACTGGCCAGACCTTGGAGAACCCGATTAAGAACTTTTACTTTACAGATGCTATCTCGCGAAGCTCGAGGACAATGGCTAGGTGCTCTGCTGCGAAAATGGCGAGGTCTGGAGTGGTGGAGGGTGGGGAGGAGCAAGCAGCGGCGGGATTCGCTTAAGGAGCTCGCTCGGTGGAAGGATGGATGGAAGTTGAGGGCATGGAAGGGGTCCGTGTGGTCGATAGAGTGAAAATTGAGTTTCTTTCCTCTTGTTGATGTTAACATTTGTGTGTGTTTTTCTATCCTGCTTGTGTATTTTGCCTTTTTTATCTTCAACATGTGTATAGTTGTAGTTGTGCTGGGCAAGCTAGCTTGGAGACTAGAGCTGGAGTAAATGGATCGGACGTAGAGAAGCATAGGATCGAGCGGGTTATATACAAGGTTATTACACTGCTGTTGTCAATAACAAAGATTTGGATAGGATTACCCTACTCGTATACGACCTAGTCTAAATGTTAAGGAAGGTAATGAGGCTTGTGGTTCTTAATAGAGTATATTTGTTTGGGTGTGGACAAATGTATAGTCTGGTACTCAATGCAACAAACAATTGAGGGCGCCGTGTCGTCATGCGATAACTGTGTGCAGTTACAAACCTAAGCGTAATCTTACCAAATATCATCCTCTCTAGACGCAGTTATGATACTACTCTCACTCTAAATCGATAGCAGCCAGCTTGGGAGCTGTGCCTATATGATTGATTGATTGATTGATTCATTACTCATATGTGAGTCCAGATGCGGACCATGATGAGCCCCTCGGAAACCCGAGAGGATTCAAGGGGAGGTCAGTTAATCGACGACCCCGCGCAGTATGTACAAGGAGCTGTGCCTATAGTTGAGGGTAACAGATATGTTCGAGTATTTCAGGGTAACAATATCACAACACCCGGTACACGAACTCGGCGCTCGAATCTAAAACCATCGGCATCCAAACAACATATGAATCGTCAAGCATAGTCTCATCACTCGGCGTAGAATAAGTGACGGGGCTTCTGGGTTTGGTAGCCCTAAGTTCTGTCTCGGGAGCAGTCATGGATGTGCATACGAGTACTGGATTTTAAGGAAAAAAATTTCGTGAGCAGCCATTCTTACCTTTCTAGGTATCACGAACCCAAATATCACCAACACCCATAATTCCGCTATACACCAGCAAAAACATAAACGAAAACCCATCCCTCATATCTTCTCATGGCTGATTCTACCCAGTCACCTCCCATCTCCCCCCTTACTGCTCCTGCCAGATTGCCGTCACCTGCCCTTGTTTCGGCTTCCGAGCCTGCCAACTCCACAGGATCTGGGAGCTCTATCGAGCCCAGCAACTCCACTTCCACTACCGGTCCTACGGCTGCTGATCCTACAGAGCCACCTTCCATGACTTCCTCTACGGAGATTACCAAGTCACCTCCCCCCCTTCACTCCGCTTCTCCAGTTAGCACCGATCCCTTTCCAAATGACTTTGAACTGTACGCCCTCCCACCCGCCAAATCAACAAGATTCACCGAAAACCAAGTCAAACGCCTCAACCACCTAGTCTTCACCCTTGGCTGTGTTGAAGGCCGCAAAAACAATGAATGGGCTATCGAGGAGGTTTGGATGGTCATCCCTGAATCCCGTGGGGGAGGGGCAGACATACACTTGACCATGGCTCAAGTGGTTCAATTCATCAGAGTGTGGGCGAAACAGGTGCCTGATAAACATTTGCGCATGGCGAAGTTTTACAAGTGGATTGAACAACAGCCGGAGAGCAAGAAGCCCTGGCTCAGTGAGAGGGATTTGGCGGTGTATTGTAAGCTTACTTATCCACATATGCATGCGAAGGAGAGGGAGTTCCTGGAGCAACGGAAGATTAGCAGCAAGCCTGATGCAAAGAAAGACGCGGACACTGGGTCTCAAGATTCGGCTGCTTCTAGCATAGAAGGGAGTATTAGGGTTGATGTTTCTGCTAGAGCGGTGCCTCCTGCTGCTGCTGACAACGCTTTGAATCCAACGGGAGCCTCTTCTTCAGTCTATCTCCCTGAGGCTGCAATCCCGCTTCCAAACACACCAACCACTCGTTCTCGTACCACGGCATCGTCGGTAAGACAGTCTCCAGTCCTGGCTAGGCACTCTCTTCCACCCCCTGGAGCTGCACCCCAAGTTGCACCTACAGGGACACCAACCCGCTCTCGTACAGTGGGCGATATCGCTGCAGTACTTGCCACTGTTGGTCCTTCTCAGTATTCTCATCTATCACCAAGTGTTTGTACTCCAGAAACAGTCCGCTTTGGTGCAACGGGGCCTATTGCAGCAGAGGCTCTAGTCAGTGGTCCTTTCACGCCACCAAGCCGCTTCCGTGCAGTTAGGGGTGTTCCAGCAGAGACTCCAGCCAGTGGCCTTGCTCCAATCCCTTCTTCTCCACCACCAACTGAGTATCCGCCAGTACCAACCTACTCTCTCACAATGGCATCTGCTCAAGAGCCGCCTGCTACCATTGCTCCCTTTCAACAAACACTCTCAACTTCGACTATTCGCCCTCAAGCAGACACACCAGCTGCCACTTCTAGCGCTGAGCAAGTTTTTCACCTCACAATCAGGGCCATCACTGACCCTATCCAGCACCTAGCCGTGACTCCTGGATTAGTTAGCCTTTTCGTGGGGGGTAAAAATGGGGATACTGTTACATATACAATCTCAGTAATGGGATTTCAGGTGGTCGAACACCTTATGAGGACTCCGGGGTTCACGGGGGTGAAGGTTGGGCCTTGTGGTGGGTGTTGGACCTGCCGTCAAGCTGTGATGCAATCAGATTAGGGTTAGCATCATTGATTTTTTGTGATGCTTGAGTAAGTATGTCAGTTTAGTCTCGTGGCATCTTCTCTTGCATTGACTTGTTTTACTGTAGCGGGGTCACTTCTTATGAAGGGTTTTTCTTTTTTCTTAGGCTGATGTTTGTATTTGTTATAATTGCTTAATTTGCGATGTACCCGGTATCTCGAATGGGTAGTCTGTACGACATTTGTCAATTGTACCCTTAATGTTTGAGAAAAGAGGGGAGGACTTTGTTTTCTTGTCGAGCCTGGTCTACTAGGAAAATATCACCATGGCTCGGCTTACCTAAAAAAATTTTACTTTTCATGGTTACCCTGAACTTTCCAATGATAGGAAGAATGGAGCTTGTAAAGAATTTTGAACTTGAGAACGCTGATAAGGTCCATAAACAATGCGGATCTCTATACAAGGTTTGTACAACTCAACTCCTGTTCTTTCAACATACCTACCCCCGCTTGGTAGCAGCTTTCCCCCCCCCCCACCCCGCCAGCCAATAGACATAGGAAAGAGATCCCCCCAAACCTAACCCCACCCCCACCTTTTGGAAAACGGGTGTTGTGTATAATATTCTATTTCGAGTTGCGAAAGTACAGGCGGAACATACAGGGGTTTACTTGAATCGCTGGAATGCCTGCTCGTGTATGGGGGCGCGGCCTTTGGGTGTGTCGGGGATGACTTTTCGGAGACCCTAAAAGTGTATACCCCTAGTGAGCAATTGGGGTAGGTGGTGGCTGGGGTTGAAAGGGCTAAGAAGAGGGGCCTGGGGAGGTACCAGGCTCTTGAATACACAGTCATTCAAAGGCTTCTCCTGCGCACGACAATGCCACATTTGCTGGTTGTTGTTGTCAAGACAGGACCAGTGAGCACGGAATTCGGTGAGGCAGTGTTTGTTTATATCGTCCAGCCTGGTACGTTCCCCCCTCCCCCTCTCCACACACATTAGTCTCATTTCCTCGGGGGGGGTATAGGTAGAATGGAACGTACACAGAAACAGCACACCTAGTCACCCTCCTCCCCTCCTTAAGACAGTCAATCTCGCCCTTCCCGCCCGACTCGTGCTTGCAGAGCATGTAGTCGTCGTTGTACGCCCCGCAGCGGTCGCCGATGAAGAAGGATGCGGACATGAGCGGGGCGGAGGTGGCGCCGACTTCCGGGACGGAGGGGATGGAAGCTGGCAGGGGGGTTTTGTCGATTAGGACGTTTTGGTGAAAACTGCGGAGAGTCAATTAGCATCGTGATGGTCTTGTTTTTGCAAATTACAATTGTAAATTGGGTTCTGACTGTCCCGAGCGGAGGGGGATGGAAGATGTTTCACGTACACAGACTCTCGGTTTCCCGTTCCCGACATGATGGACGAATCGGATAGGTACTATTGACGGCTGGTGTAAACGATTGCCCTGTGTTCGACGTCTGCTTCGGTGGTGTAAGTTACCGAGGGGTTGTTTTCGCAGGGCCGGAGGTGATGTGTAGTTTTCTAATTCCCGTGATATAATTGCTATATATTGAACATATAGCCAAATCCATTTGGGGGGGGGATAGATGAGTAAGCCGTGTAGAACAGAGAAACGCCAAGCGATCGATACTTTTTGTTGCATTTTATTTACTTCTCTCGTACAGTCAAGTTAGATACTTGTACATGGTGCTTGTCCGGCCAGGCACGTCAGTCACGCACGAGCAAAGCCCATCAATTGATACCCAATCAAACCCAATCAAACCCCATCAAACCCCGTCCATTGAATTCCATTTGGGATAATTACTGCATCACGCGGGCACCACTGACAGCTCTCACAAGCTACAAAGCAAGCTACGAAGCAAGCAAGCAAGCAAGCACACGTCGACCCACAGTACTTACATATTTACCGTGCAGACCAGAAGTGGCATCTAATCCCCCAACGCGAGAAGAATATCACGACAAATAACAACAACAATCACCCAACTAGTACCCCCCCACACTAGATATGTCCACCTTTGGCAGCCCCTTCGGCACAGCGGGCTTGACACCAGGGCAAGGCGGAGGAGGGATGTTTGGCGGAGCTAGCACTACTACCCCAGCATCAACAGGTAGCTTCTTCGGCACCCAGCAATTTCAACCCCAGCCCCAGCAGCAGCAACAGCAGACTAACTTCACAAACTTAGGCACAGGTCCAGGTACAGGTACAAGTACAGGATTCTTCGGTGGTGGTGGTGGAGGAGGATCGGCATCGATGTACGGTGGTGGACAACAACAGCAGCCGCAGCCACAACAACAAACTGGAGGAGGAGGAGGTGGTGGTGGTGGTGGATTCTTCGGTGGAGCGAGTACAGCGGGTACGGCCGGCGGGGGGCTATTTAACAGTGGACAGCAACCCCAGCAATCCCAGCAACCCAGCTCAGGATTATTCGGAGGGCAGAGCACAACCACGGGAGGGCCGGGGTTATTTGCGCAACCACAGCCTCAGCAGCAGCAAACAGGAGGAGGTGGGAGTTTATTTGGCGGTGGTGGAGGGGGAGGAAGCTTCTTTGGAACCCAGCAGCCACAACAACAGCAGCAAACCGGGTCAGGGTTATTCAATCTCGGTAGCACTACTACCCAGACCCAGCCCCAGCAGCAAGGTGGGGGTTTCTTTAGCCAGCAGCAGCCACAGCAGCAGCAGCAATCACAGTTCGGTGTTGGTGGGGTTCAGATGCAGGGGGGGATGATGAACCAGTCGATGGCTGGGTCGCAATATGGTACGTATCCATTGGGGAACTGGTGTTACATCAGCACATTCGGGGGGCTAATGGGGTGGGATTGGGTGACGGAAGGCCAAGCTCCCGGAAACAGAGTCATCTACGAGCTCAAAAAAGTAATGCAAAAATGGGGCCGCAACTCCCCCGACTGCGAGTTCAGATTCTACTTCTACAACAACGTCGGCGCAGATAACGCCTCGAGGCACGTGAAACCACAGAATGAAGATGAGAAGGCGTATGATAAAGCTTGGACTGAGCGCCCTAATTCTGGGTACTCCCCACGCCCAAACCACATATCCACCTATATGTCAAGATTCTAACTCTCCTATGTATATGTAGGGCCGTACCAGTATTAGCCATCGGCTTTGGCGACCTAGAAATCCGTGTCAAATCCCAACAAAACCAAGTCTACGCCTTCCGCACCACACTGCACGCCATCCAAGAAAAACTGATCACCCTCTCCCAAAAACATGACCTCGTCACATCCATCAAACTCGACGACTGCCGGCGGCGGCACATCTCCCTCGCCCGGCGTGCCCTTGCCCTCGCCGCGCAAGTCCAAGTTCTAAAAAACCGTGGATACGCACTGCAGCCTGAGGAGGAGCAGTTGAAGAAGAAGCTTGATGCGCTGAGTAAGAGTGTGTTTGATCCGAGTATTGTCGGGAGGGTGAATGAGATTTGGGCGAGGATGATGGTTGTCAGGGAGAGAGCGAGGATGATGGAGGGAGAGCTGGAGATGAAAGGGGGGGGGGAGTGGGATGAGAAGTTGCTAAAGACGACGGGGGAGTTACTAGGCCAGAATGCCAAGGGACTGGAGTTTTTGACGAAGGAGGTTAAGGAGATTGAAAGGGAGTTGGGAGAGGTGGAGGAGGAGATGAGTAAGGGTGTGGGTGCGGGGCAGGTGGAGAGGAGGTAGATGTCCTATGGAGAGGTGACAGGTGGGGTAAAAGGAATAATTGGATTTGTTTTTGGGGGTTTTTTTTTTGCTCATGTGTGTGTGTTTTGTGTGAGCTAGCGAGCTTGTGCCATTTCATGTGCTGCTGTTTTCGAGTGGTGTGTTTTTTTACTTGTCCCTTTTCATGTACTTGTACGGGTTAATCGCGAGGACGACAAATAGGACCAGAGGATGCCATGATATGAGCAATATGAACCAACTAGATGATACATAACCTAACCCTCTTGCAGCTCTCCAATCTTCTTTTCGAGTTACCCTGTACTCTCCACCCTCTTTTCCCCACACCCAAAACCGCATTCCTCACTCCATTACAGTTATCAAATCTAACACACCAGCCTCTTCTCTCCCCCTTCCTCCCTCACCTCCTCCCCAAGCTCACTCCTCAACCTCCTCCCAAACAGCTCCAGCAAAATCTCAAAACAAACCTTAGTTACCCCAGGGTCATAGCGGCCTTTGCTTAGCTCGTCGCGGATGAAGGCGTGTTGTGCCCATGCAAACTCGTAGAAGCTGAATGTGGCGCCGGAGGAGTGGAGGGTGGAGCGGATTAGGTCCCTTCCGGGGGGGGGAACGTGGTTGTCGAGTTTGCCGAAGATCTTGTGGAAGGGGGGGGTTAGATTGGGGGTGGTGGAAGAAAGAGTGTAGGTACGGAAGAGGGGAGGAGGGGAGGAGGGAAGGGGAGGGGAAGTACCATGGCTAACTCTGCACGCATTTCCTTGTTCTGAACACGCTCGAGGGAGTTGTCGGATTTGTGGAGGCCGAGGGTGGAGGAGTGGATATCTACCCCACCAGACCCCCCATCAGCATCAATCAGCTTCCCATTGAATAGGTATAGGTCTCTTCGGGCGGCGTGGTGTTTGGGCTGTGGGTTGTGGAGTCGGTTGTGGAAGGTAGAAAAGGATATGTATACGCACCAGTAGCAAAATAGCACACGGCCGCCTTAACTCTCTCATCAAAGCCCGCTCTGAAAGCCAAATGGCCCCCTAGACACATCCCCGTCGCCCCGACCATCCCCGTGCATGTCTTGAGGCTTAGGAGGAGGTCGACAGAGAGGCGTTGGTCTTCGTCGTAGGAAGATACGGTCTACATTCACCACCACCACCACCGCCACCATATATCAGCCAAGGTATGTGTATAGGGGGGTTAAGGTAGAGCAACATACCTTCTCAATCTTATACCTATTCCCTTTATCTGTCCCAGGGCCATCATACTCCAACTACTCTCCCCCACCCCGCCCAATTAGCCCCACTATCGTCCCCCCTCACAATCCACGTGCACCCCGGGGTAGGGGAGAAGAAGACCCACCGGTTCAGGTCCCTCAAACTCATGCCAGCTACTCGGCGCCGCACATATATACCCCTGCCCAGCAATCTGCCTCGCAAACCTCGCCACCGGGCCCGTAACCTGGTAAATCTCGCTGAAGACGACTACCCCCGGAAAGCGTGCGTGCGGGTAGTTTGGGATTTGAGGGTGGAAGAGGAAGATTCCTAGGGTAGGTGGGTATCAGAAAAAAGGTATCATTATCCCCCCCGTATAGTGGGATTGGGTATCAGAGCGAGGTGGGGGTGGTGGGGTAGTGGGGTATAGCAGGGAGGGTATATAGTGAGGACATACGCATTTTCCCTCCGTCAGAGGTAGATACATCTTTGTAGGATTCTGTGATGAGCATTGGTAGAATTGAGCTTGCAGAGCTTGCTTGGTAGAGTCAATTGGTTGGGTCCAATGGATATACGTGATGGGCGTTGTTGGGGTTATAGGTCTCGGCAGGATATTCTCACATCTACATGCAGAAGTAAAATATAATTCGTCACCATCATTACTTGCATTCATCTCCCCTCATCTCTCATCTCATGTAAAAATCCAATAAGACCAATTTTGTTCCCATAAGTTAAAAACCATCATCCTTTCAACATCAACAAACCTCAATCGGTAACAGTGAAGAAACAAAAAACACAGCAGCACCACAAAGATCGCGCAAAATCCCACATCTCAAATCTACACCAAACTCACACATGGTGACTATAACCGCAAGCTTAGCGCTTCTTACTCTTCGTCGTAGGCGCCTTCGCTGATGCCTTCGCTGATGCTTTAGCTGGTGCCTTAGCTGGTGCCTTGCTCTTTTGCGCCTTCTCCTCATCCCTATCGTGCTTATCCTTCTTCGCCGCCTTCTCCTCCAGCTCATCCCAATCCTCTGCACATCTGAATTAGCTTCACGCTCTCTTATAATCCATGAGAAAGTTACTTACCACCACTCTCCTCATCACTAACCCCACTCCCCTCATCCGCACTCGCGTCATCGTCATCATCAATGTCACTCTCTTCATCTGAATAACTTCCATACGAGTCACTAGCATCACTTGCCTCAAACTCACTCTCCTCCTCTTCCTCTTCATCATCCTCATCATCACTATGGATCTGCAAGAAGCTCCATCCGCCATCCGCAAAGAACGCATGCGGGTCACTGGTAACAGTCTTCATAATCGTGGGCCAGTTCAAGTTGAGTGGTCCCTCTGTGAATGCAATGTTTGAACTATCCAACCATTCCTTTACGTTCTCCAGAGATTCCATAGGAATAGAGTTGATTTGCGCAACGGGGCGATGGAAGTCCTTAAACACAAAGACCAAGTCAAAATTCTTCAAGCCGAACTCAACACGTTCCAAGTGAGCAATTTCGACTTCCTCAATCGTGATAACAGTAAAAGGGGGGTCGGTGAGCTGGACAAGGGCGTCGGTAGTAGGGCAACAAAGAACGTTGGCACGGTGCGGTACACCATTGAACCCAAGTTCTCGGTATGGCACATCCACATCCACATTGTTCTCCTTCTTCCCTGCCTCAGCAATCTTATCCGCAAATGCCTTGAACTCCTTATCCAATTGGGCTCTCCTCCTCCGTTCCTCCTGCTCCTGCTCAAACTCCTCCTCATCGCCGTACCTGTACTTTCTCTTCCTATTTCCGGTCTCATCGAATTGAATATCTGTGGCTTCCCTGTAAAACTGAACATCCTTGGTTTTCTTCTTCCCAACCATAATATTCTCCTTCAAGTGAACGTGGATCAGAACTATCAATTCATGCTGACACGGTTGGAAAAACAAGTGCTTCACATTGCTGAATAAGATATCTATACGATGATCTGCCCGCAAAGGTGACTGGTATCGCAGACCATTCTGGTGAATCTCCAATTCTCCAGGAACACGTTTTCCTTCCAGACCCGGCCGGACGTATACATCTGCTAACTTCTGAGGGCGTCTATTCCTCACCTCTATCAGGTTGTCTTGTGTGATGACATCTTCCATCTCTTTCCTCTCTTGTTCACGCTTGACAGCGTTCTTCTTCAGCTCCTGGATAGTGTTGCAGATATCCGCCATCCTGTCGTTATCTGTACTCCTGTAGGTCAAACTTCGGACGAAAGTTGCATTGGCATCTTCGAAAGGCATGTCATCTTTCCGACCCACACCCTGGCCTGGACTTAAGAAGTTAATCCTAAGGTAAGTGAAATTATCTTCCTCGTTCTTGCTGACGTTCTTCAGCGTCGAGATATGGAATGGCACTGGCCTGCCCATGATAGGCACAATGATAGTCTGGTTCCTTGCGTCAACGACGATCTTAACGTCGGAGACTGATGTCGGAAGCTGGTTTTCTCTCTTGTAAGACTCAAAGCGGCGGAGCTGTTTCTTTTCCTTCCCTCCGCCGGCGTCACCACCTTCTGAAAACCTTGCAAGACCTTCCTGGTGCTTCTGAGCCGCAAGCTCCTTCTGATGCTCTCGTCGGCGCTGCTCAGCATTATCATCAATCTGCTTGTTATCCCCACGAAGCTTCGTTTTTAGAATTGCGACATTCTTGGCCGGCTGTTTAGGCATAGGCTTCTTCTCCTTTGCCTTTGGTTCTGGCTCGTCATCCTTGAAAAAGAATGCTACCTCCTTATGTTCCTTTGGCGAAGCACCGGTAAGCACCACCGCATCTCCCCCAGTCAAGCGAATAGTGTCAGTCAAGAGCAAACTATAATTTTTGTTCTTTGAATCTGCTGGTTTCGGGTTTTCAAGATCATTGAATCCCACTGTCACGGTGACTGTCATTCCGTCCTTCAATAAACGAGTGCTCTTTGCATTCAGTGTGAGCGTCGAGTCGCGTGCCTCAATCCCGATACCGCCACCTACGTTCTTAACAAAGTGCTTTTCCAGCTCGGGGAATTTAGCCTTGACCATCGACAGGGCTTTACTATAGACATCCTTAGCCAACACGCCGTCTCGACATTGCTTGATCACCTCCCATGAGAGGTCGACCAGGAAGTTGTAGATTTTATCTTGTGACTGTTGATTGTCAGCTACTGCTCATTTCATAATATACCGATGTAGTACCACAAACCTTGTTGGGGTCAATCAAGAACGTCCTCGCGATCATAGAGCAATACGTTTTGTACCTCAGCCCGAAAGAACAGATGATAACGCCACTATGCAAATTACTTTTATCGTTCTCCGAAGCGAATCTCAAATCGTACTTTCCACCGCTCTGCACGTGAGGACCATCCGCCCAATCCAATTGAGCATTGTCGAAATCAGCTCCCAGCTTCAAATCTTTCGACTTGAAGAACTTTTCATCATCCAGCTTTGACTCTATGTTTGATGCCAGCTGTGTATGTGTGACCTTCTTCTCATCATCGATGATTTCCGACATCTCATCTACAAAGTATTTGTTCATGATTCCGACACAACTCCGTGATGCCGCGCGCATCAATTTCTATAGTAATCCCTGTTAAGCCACATCCACACCATGATTCCTTCCCTAGTTACCAGCGGAGCGGGAAGAGGCGGGAAAACTCACCAATTCCACCTCATCTTTCACACTCAACACCCCACTCAAATCGACTCCCACATCCACCTCCTCCAACTCCCCTTTTGCCTTCTCAGGCTCATACACTTTTTTCCACTCCTCTACAAAGGGCCCCTTTGGGCTTTCTTTTGTAAACACCCCCACCTTCCCTCCACTTTTCTTCATCACCTCCACGATCTCCCTATAATTCTTTCCATTGGCAGCATCGTCTTTCCCCTTGACCAAAATCTCAAGCGGTATCTTCCCGCTTTTCAGCGGTTCTAGAAGCTTGGCCTTCTTGACTGTTGTGATGACGTATATCTTCTCTGGAGTAATAAGGATGAGAGTCGCGGGAAATTCGTATCCTAGTAACCAGAACTGTAGGATTGTCAGCACACGACAAATAACTAAGGGATAGATCAATGGATTACTTACATGTAACGCCAAACTCTTACTATAAGGCCCTTCCTCCGTTTTGCCCATCACAGACAATATACTCCTCACCCCACTAAACGCGTCACTCTTTTTGTCCTTCCATGCAGTCTGTAGAGCACCCAGCCGACTCTCGAAGGTGGCCTTGTCGATCTTGATTTCGTCACTCATGATCGCAGTCTTATGCTCTTAGCTTCCTAGAATGAAATGTATTCTTTCAATCAATGATATGGTTCAATTTAGGCTGTCCCAAGGGTGAAATGAAAAATTCCCGCCGCGGTGCGTAAAAGAAAGCGTTGTGGGTTGTAGGTCGACGTTAAGCAAAGTTATCAAGCTCGATGGGCTGGGTTGTCGCGTTTTACTGTGGCACATGCGCTAGCTATCATGGCTTGGCACAGGTCGCTGAGCAACGCGTAAATCAAGCATACTTGCTTAAGTAATACATAACTAGAACTTTTTGATACTATAATATCGATTCAGTAGAGTTATCCTCCCACACAGACACAGCGCCTATGATAAATAGAAATAAAAAACCAAAAGAAAGAATGAATATGAGATGAAACTGGATAAACCCGAAAGCAAAACCAAGGAACACATGCAAAAATTATCCATCCATATTGAGACCATATCATATTATATCATACCCTTCCCCGGGTTGTGCACATTAACCCAACTCTTCAATCGCTGCCTCAATATCCCCCATATCCCAAACATCCAAACACCTATTCCCCTCACATATTTGTACCATCCCCTTCCCCTTCTTCTCCACTCTATTTAGCACCTCACCAAGCACCTCATTCCTCCCCAGCAACCACTTCACGTCCTCATCCCCACTCTTGACCTTCTTAGGGTCAACCTGCACAATCGTGGTATTCGTCAACAGCTTCCCCCTCAGCCTGCTCCTCTGCTTTTTGAGTTCTGGGTCTTCTGGGTCTCCGGCCAGAACGACACTGCGCATACCGAGGTTAGAAGCTACGATTGCGGGGAGGAGAGAGCAAAAGAGGAAAGGGTGTTGGAGAATTTCGGGGGAGAAGGCGTCGCAAGTTTGGGTTGCGTAGGTGAGGAAGGAGGGAGACGAAGGAGGGGGTGAGGAAATAATGGTAGCGAGGCGGTGGAGGTTTGTGGTGGATGTGCCGTTTGTGGAGGGCTCTTGGGAGTCAAGACCGTCCTTGAGGCGGAGAATTAGATCAGTGGAGGTTCTTGGGGTGGAGAAGAAGCCGCCGGACTGGGAGTCCCAGAAGAGGGAAATTTGTTTCTCTATATCAGGGTAAGCATATATATATAAGGTTACTGAGGGAACGGGTGATGCATACGCTGCAGTGTATCCGCCCAGCGTAAATACTTCACCTCAAACGTTGCCTCATAAAGGTTCAACAATCCCATAATCAAATACGCATAATCGTCCGCAAACCCTGGTGTCTCCCCTGGCCCCTCCCTCCAAACTCTTTTCAACTCATGTGTCCTCTCATCATACAAATTCTTTCTAATAAACTCCACGGCCTGCTCAGCATCCCTAATCATCTCCTTCGATCGCTCCGGGCTGATATCTTCCAGCGCCGCACCAGCGCGGGCTAAGGAGGCAATTGCGAGTCCGTTCCAGGCCACAATAATTTTATCATCCAGACCGGGGCGCGGGCGTTCTTTGCTGCGGTGGGAGAGGAGTTTCTGGCGTGCAGTAGTGATTATATTTTTTATTTGTTGTTCGGACATACCGAACTGAGTTGCAAGTTGGTCAGGGAAGGCGGAGACAGCAAGGACGTTCTGATAAATCGTTAAATTCCATCGACTCAATAGTGAGGAGAAAGAGGGTCCTACCTGATTTATAAAGTCATCATGTGGGTCATTCTCTGGATCCACGTTCCCATCGCTCTGAACACCCCAATACCTTGCAGCGATCGCTGCATCCTGCTCTCCCAATATCGAGTCGAACTCTTTCCTTGTCCAGACATAGAAAGCACCCTCTGTGACTGTCATTAATTTCTTTCACAAACATTTCATCCAGTGAAGATACCCACCTCGTTTCTCCGTATCAGCCCTGCTAGGCAGTGAATCCGCATCCTCAGACGAGTAAAACCCCCCTTCCGGATGCATCAACGCATCACGACACATGTAATCCGCGATATCGTAAACTACAGCCACCATCCCCTCGTCCTTGGTAGCCAAGTATGCGTCCAAATAAACACCGAGTAATTGTGCTTGATCGTATAACATCTTCTCAAAATGTGGCAAGCTCCAGTCTGCTGTGACTGAATACCTAGCAAACCCGTGGCCAATATGGTCGTGGATTCCCCCTTTGGCCATATTCTGTAGGCACTGTCAGTATGGGTTCAAAAGGGGTGCAAATCCGGCGATTTACCTTCAATGTAGCCATAGCCATGAACTGTGCGTGCCCACATTCCATGTCTCCGACTACATCTTCTACAGTAGCTGGAAATGTTCCTAATCGTAGCAGAAACGCTAGGTTCACCGGAGTCGGGAATTTTGGTGCCACTAGAAATATGGTCAGCATTTCCCGAGACACTATAGAAGGATTATACTGACACCCAAACCCGCCAAAGGTGGAATCAAACCGCTTGAGGAAGTACTGGTAGGCATCTTCCAGGAGGTCTATCTCTAGACCATCACTGGGTTCCCCAGATGTCCCCTTCAACCCTTCATCCTATGGAAATTTGCCCCATCTTAGTTCCTGACCGACAACAATAATTAGGTTCTACCCACAGCAAATTCTTTGAGCTGTCGAATAGTATCTTTGGCCGACGCTAAGCACCTCTGCTTCTGCTCTTTCCAACTAAGATTCATCAGTTCCAATGCCCCAGCCCAAGTTAGCGACCATATACCTACATATGTACTATCTTCTCCAAGACATCAAGGAAGCCCAAATGAGCTGATGCCACTGCGTTAGGGCCAGGCCAATATGTCCCTCCAAAAATAGGTTCCAAGTCTGGCGTCAGGAATACATTGAGCGGCCAACCACTGAAACAGTATCGTCAGTGTCACCTTTTCATCCCATGATAGTAGATACAACACCCACCCTGAACCAGTTGTAGCTTGCACAAAATTCATGTATATCCGATCCACATCCGGTCGCTCCTCCCTGAATAAGTAGTAATTATTAGTATCACCCTCCCTCATTCGTTAGCGTTCCCTATGGGACATTCGTGCCCTACCTATCAATTTTGATTGAAATGAAATTCTCATTCAATATCTTCGCCACGTCCTCATTCTCAAAGCTCTCTTCTTCCATAACCTACAGTCCCACCAGATCAACCTCATTAATACCCCCGGCCCAGAGCCTCCCATCACAGTGTAGGATAAGGTAAATCTTACATGGCACCCTAAGATCAATTCAATCAGCCCAATGTTCCCTAGTGCACTTGGAATTTTGTAAGGCTTCCAATCTCAAACTTACAATGACACGCCGCATACCCAATGCTTACAAACAACATCCTATCCTCCTTCTTTGCCAGCGCCAGCGTTTCGGGACTCCAAAGCTGCCAATGGACTGGATTATTCGCATGACCACGGACCTATCCCGTCCCATCCATCAACCATCAGCATCTTATTATTATCCACTACCCTCACATATTCTCCGGAGTTGGCTAGTCTATAGACTCTGTAGGAACTTACATATGGGCTCCGGCTCTTTAAACACTCATTCTTCAACCCCAACGTCTTCGGCCCCGATGTCGACCCCTCACCCCCTCCAGTGAATCCCGACCCTAAACCCGCAACACCCTTAATAGTCGCACCGGTAGCACCGCCGGCGGAGGGCGCTTTCGCATGGCCAGTTATCTTATGCCCTGCGCTTGTAGTGGACATGTTTCGTATCCGAATGTTTCCGCAGCTCCGTAGGGCTGATCCAGTAAGTGAATGTCAGTCAATCTTCGCCAGCCGTACCAGGGAAATGAAAATCCGCCAAAATACACTCTCGACAGAGAATAGAGTTTCACGCAGCGAAGGACTGCAAATGGAAGGTGAATTTGATGCTCAAAAAGAAACCCAGGTAATTAACTATTAAGAAAATAACGTAACCCCAGCCAGCTCTAGAGACTCGGACCAAGGCAGGTAGAGTGGGTAGGGCCCCACCTTCTTTTGAAATTATGTATATGCAGGGCCGGGGATGAAGGCCGGGCGCACTAGAAGCCCGAGTTCCACCAATTCGTACCCAATGGCTTGCTGCACGCACGCGAGAAAGTACTGCGTAAGACGTACTGGTACTTGCACAAAGTTGCAGAGAAGTAAGAGGATGTAACTTTCTCAAAATATGACGTCGGGTATTCGTCCGAGTTTGTGTTGTGTCTGCTGGCAAAGCTACCGGTATTCTGATGTAACAGTCTATGAGCAACCTATACCTACTGTCTGCAGTATATCCCAGGAAATACGCAGTATTTATGAGAACGTTCCAGGTGCAAAGAGATTAGCTGCAAGCTACCGGTAGGCTTGGCGGCACTCTCATATACCTAAGTATTTATGTTCCCGATATAATCTAGTCTGGTTAGATATAATCATATATTCGTGTATTCGTAAGGCATAAATTCACCAAATCGCATAAGCGTACCATTTTTGCTGAGTCGCATACATATGTACATATGCTTAAAAGAAATATGTGCTAGTAGGGGCTACCAGTATATGGCACTAGCAGGGGTTGTTATCGATAAGAAATCAACCATGCAAGTAGGGGACTGGTATATGACGTCGAATTGAAATAACCCCAACGGAGGATCATAGAGCTCTTCCCATTCTTTATCCTACTCTCGTGCCAAGACTCTTTTCTCGCGTAATTATTTGGGAAGACCATTTGTCCATTTCGCCATATACTGTATGTAATTTTCTCTCAGAGGATAAACATACACTTGTTATACGTAAGCATACTACCTCGGGTCCCGACCATGTGCTTATTAGTGAGAGTTAATTGTAAGAGGGAGAAGAGGCGAACCCAACCATTCGATAGAACAGAGTAAGAGAGTCCATTCAGCAACACCATCAGCAGAGAGCTAGCAATAGCACCAAACATCAGCATCTTGCAGTTCATCATGCTTCGTTAGATTCAGATTCCGGGGACTCCCGTGCCCTCCATGCACAGGGATTCATAACAGCCAGGTAGGCCTTCTCTGTCAGCTTTATCTCGTTTAGACACTAACTGGCCTTCGTAGATGACAAGATCCAACGAGGTGTCTAGTGGATCAGGGTGGAGCAGAGAAACTCACTTTCAGAGATAGTTTATGCATCATGTGCCAATCCTGGGATGAACTTCTACTGGTGAAATGGGTTTTTACAATAGATTTTGTTCAGGCCCACGGAAGTCCAATAGACACTCTGGTTGGTGCGTCCATGGCCACGACCACGGTTATCTGGCAAGTGCAAGCGAGAAACCACGACGTCAAGAAGGAGCGTACGGGAAATATCGAGCATGTTGTACAGTCTATTGCACTAGGAACATATGCCACGATGAAAGCCCTTTCTGGAGAGAAACATTGCATGAATAAGTGGAGGTAGACATTGAAAAGTGTGTTTTGTCTGGTGGAATAGATTGTAATGCCGTCAAGGGTATAGCAGTGCTTTACGGAAATGAAATCAAGACGAAGGACTGGAAGGTAAGTGCTAGGATCACCGCCGATGTGAGAATATATCGGTTGTAGAGCGCATGATAGGCCTTATACATCCAACTACGGAATGACTAGGGCGATATACTGCTTCACAATCTTTTGCCTTACAAATACCGCCTTCCCCCCCTCCAAACCTACCAGCATCAGACACCCCAATCCTTTACCAGCTACATAACCGAGAACACAAGCGCTCGTTGGGAGGGGGTCTTACGCTCCTTTTTCTTTTTTTTACGTTGAAGGTAAGTTGTAGAGTATAGAAGAGTGAGATTTTGCAAGATGTTGTATATGTAAGTACATGTAGGAGATGTGCTTTTTCGGGGTCCGTGGACAGTTTAGAGAGGGGACCTTTGTTCCCGTTTTTTATAGCACCTGCTCCCTCTATACCACAACAAGCAAGCTGCACAATTCAAAGCGGCAACACCTAAAGCGGCGTGATTCGCCACTAGAGTAGTTACCGCGATAGATAAATATCAATATCAAGAAAACTAGTATCAAAATTACGTCTACTTACTTAATGTACAGTACTTATCAAATACCCTTCTCACTCATTTCCCACCTAGCTATTCATTTGTTGTACAGAATGCCCCCCAAAAGGGTATATATCACCATATTAAACAATTAGTCTGGTTGGCATAAGCCGCTCGTAGAGCTTAAACAATACTCCAAGTCACCCAACCAACATAACCACAAGGGTTCCATAACCATTAGTGACTTCCATTGCCCTTCTCCCCCCAACCTCTTCCTCACCCCACCTGGATCAGCATTGCTCCACTCTTACCTCGCCTTAAGCTTCAATTGCTTCGTAGCAAGAGCTTTGGACCTCATGGCTACCGTGAAGTCATAGATAGCATCCTTGAAGGCAAACAAGAACGCAGCCGTGATGACACTCTGCACGATCTTGGGCCCAATACCCTTGTACAACCCACTCCAGCCTTCCTCCCTGATGATCTTCCGGATCCCCTCCACCATGGTATACTTCTTCTCGCCCCTGGAGGCGACGTGCATGCGGGACTTGAGCGTGACTATATAAGGAGATTAGTCAAGAATATCTGGGTGGAGGGCATTGCTGGAGAAGACATACTATACGGGTATGTCAAGGCAGTAGCCACAAGCTTGGCGATTGCCCCCAGGTAGAAGGCATCCGTTGGGCTTGCTCTCCTCTTTTTCCGCCCCTCAAGAAGATTCTTGAGCTGCTCAAACAATGTATATTGTAGAATCGGGTTGATAACCAACACTAACGCGGGTATCACCCCCGCAAAAAATGCGCCCAACCCCTCCTCTTTAATGATGGCACTGATGGTAGCCAAAGTGCTTGGCTTGATCCTGCAGAGTGCTTTGCGACCAGTAGGGTCCTGTAAAGTTGGGAGTGCCTCATCTGAGCTTCCCTGGTGGGAGGAATCTTCCTCGTCAACTGCATTTTTGCGGGCGGTCATACGGGTGTTGACGACCCAGATCGGATTGGTGATAAGCACGGTTGCAGAGCCGGCAAGGGCACCAGCGGCCATAGATTCAAGAGTGCTAAGCTTTCTACGCCCTTTGCCGGTGCGGACGGCAGCAGCCTCGAAGGCGGTACGGGACCATTCGTACCCTATGAATGCGAAAATTAGCTCTCCCGTAGCAAATGTGTATCCCCGGGTGGTACATACAATAGTAGTATACAAAGTTTGTGACACTTATTCCAAACAAGGCGCTATCAAGCCCGGCATATAGTCCGGAGATTCCCTCCCTTTGAATGATTTTCTGGACTGCATCGAGAACGGTAGATTGTGCTCTCTTGGATTCAACCTGTGATCGGGTAGAGAGTGTAATGAGCGGGTACCTATACAATATAAATGATGAGTTCATGCACTTTGACTGAGTTATGGGTGAAGGTAACAGACGTCAGAAGCATAGACAAGACCCCTCCTCCTGCAAGTCACCGCCCCAATACGTCAGATCATTCATCTAGCCGAACCAGCGGGCGAGCCCGAAGCTCGCGATTTGAGTGAGACAAGCCCGGGAATATTTAAACGTACCGGCACCTATCAATTCACCGGCACCCCATTAGCATGACCGCAACTGTGCATTGGAATAAGAAACTGACCACTTATCGCATGAAGCACATTATCGGATGTTGACGACATGCTGAGCAAGAACGTCACAGAAGGCACGAGCTATCGATTGGTCGTCACAATGTTCGGAGAAACAACCTGCGTCGCGGGATCCAAAAAACCAGCGGCCGGATATAAAGTTTTGATATATGTGGGGAATATCTAAGAAACTTATTGGCACGGAAATCTGGGGGTACTTAAGTTTGTTTGTATAGGCCGAAACCGAGGTTGATGGGGCATGCTAAGCCTTTACATAATTGGTGTAACATGAAGCCAGGGAGCTGCATAATCATCTTCTGACTAAGCTATGGCAACATCATGAAGAGAACTACGTCCTATTCCACCATGTCCATTTCCGACGCACAGAAGAGACTGGGATTCCGAATAGACAATGTGGGGTGATTTCGGTTGCGAGAATGTTGGCAGAAGCCAAGTATGAGCCTAGAGGGAATGAAGATCAAGGAAAAGGTGTATGGTGACTCTTGATACCTAAGGTTATCCTACGAAGGGGAGGGGAAAGAAGACTTCACCGAGGGCGCATCAGTGGCTTTGGTTATACAATCACTGATCCTATACTGTCGAGTTTCAGACTCAAGATGGGACGGAATGTATATTTACAGAGGATCATCGTGGACGGTGAGATGAGAAATTTGTCGACGTAACTATCGAAGAGGAGCAGTTTGTCACATAAACTGAACTAATCACCGCGACACAACTAGTGCATCCTCAACGCTTTTAAACAATCATAACCGAAAGCTCATGCCCATGGCCTGTTGAAATAAAACAAACGCCAGCCAGCAATGCCATCTATAATAGTAAATGGAAATCGTATGCCTATTACCACCATCATCTCATGGCCTGGACCTTCGACAGAAGCTCACTTTTCATATCCTTCATGGCACTCTCCACTGACCCTCAAGTTCTCGACTTTGCTCTCCAATGCCTTCTCAGAAGATTCCACTGTCTCCTTCACGTACTTCTTCATCTTGTACGCTTGTCCTACATTGCAGGCATATACTTTAAATATCGCCTGGTAACCTGTAATTAGAGTAAACTACACTATACAAGAGAGTTGAAAAACATATTCCCCTTTCGCACAACTTAGTTAAGGTCCCAATATTCTGATTATGATGTTAGCTAGCTTATGTGTAAATGAATATGCATTTGAATCCTTACCGCTTCGGTAGTCTGGTTATCGCTTCGACATTGAGAATCCTTCGTGGAATAGAGCCTGTCTTGGGAAGCTTTTACACCCTCTATCATTATCCTCTTGAGTCCCTCTTCTATATCAAGCTTTCCCTGGCTATCTGTCAGGTATCAGAAAACACCTTGGAGTGTTGTAACCTACCCTTGTCGGGTGACTGAGTACTGAAGGACTCGAGAGCGGTTGATACAATGATAGTCTCGAAAATGCCGGTTTTATGCAGATCAGTGCTCCGAGTTAAAGCCACCCCATTTTGCCCTGTTGCAGGCTACCCATTCAAAATTGATTTGAAATGGATATATACGCTAGGTAAAGGCCTCCTAGTGCTCGCAGGCTCACCCGTCTGCTATATGATATTCGGCTTATGGCGGGACGTGAGGGTAACCATACCATACATATTAATCATTTACATTGACACCACGGGATATCTAAAACGGCTAGTCTCCTGACCCTGGTCATCCTACCATGTCAGTCATCCTTAGGTAAGCGATAGTACGGTACCTAGACCACCACCTGTCCTTATGTATAATCGTTACATATATGCAAGGATCTGCACCTGATTTCTTGTTTGTTTATATACCATTTTGCGCGGATTGCGGATACCCGTACCTAGACCTTGAAAGCGAGCTGTGGTGTGCAGTATCACGGCCTCAGTATACCTATCGAGGTTTTATAGGCATTGCTAGATCTGTCAATCATCAGTCGGTCCATTCAGTCTTCCCGCAACTATGAGCTCCCCAGGTTCTGTCAAGTCTGAGAAATCCACCATGGCAGAGGAGTCCAGGCCGGTTGCTCCGAATGATGATGCTAAGGCAACTGCCTTCGTCAAATCCGTTGTTCGCATCCTGTTTATATCTCTGGTTTTGGATCTCGTAAGGACCTCCCTCCTGGCCTTCAATAGTCACCTCAGAAGAGCTGTGCTTACCATCCCCGCTAGCTGTCTTTCACTATGATTCTCCCGTTATTCCCGCGCCTGTTGGACTTCTATAGAGACCAACCAAACAATGTTATGCTCAATTCAGTGCTTGGATATCTAAATAGCTACAAGGCGGCCTTTGCACGTCCTATCAGCGCCAGATTCGACGTTGTATTACTGGGTGGGGCTATGGGCTCTCTATTCTCCCTCCTACAGGCCTTTGCGAGCCCCATTATCGGGTCATTGAGTGATAAATTTGGGTGGGTCACATGATCCATAATAGACAGACTTCCAAACCTAATATTGCAGTCTAGACGTCGAACTGCCCTCCTATACTCCATGTTGGGAAATATTCTCTCAGTTGCTCTATGGGTCGTCGCATACAACTTTCCAATATTCATAGCTTCTCGGATTGTGGGTGGATTATCAGAAGGAAATGTACAGATTGCTATGGCAATTGCCACGGATGTTAGCACGCCTGAGACAAGAGGATCCGCTCTGGCTCTTGTGGGGATTGCATTCTCCGTTGCGTTCACCTTTGGGCCGATGATTGGGGCATATCTCTCTCACCAGACGTTTTCAACTACAAACCCATTTGCAGCCGCAGCTACCTTCTCACTTGGTCTCTTGCTGTTGGAAACGGCTTTCCTGTATGCAAAGCTGCCAGAAACTCGACCATTGCAAAGTAAAAAACAAGGAGAAGCAAAAACTAGCACAAAGGGGCTCGGCATGTTGAGTCTGATTCATTTTTTCTTTCTATTTATCTTCAGTGGGATGGAATTCAGTCTGCCGTTCATGACTTTCGATTTGTTCAATTACTCATCCAAAGACAACGGACGGCTTCTCGGGTTTGTCGGTTTGCTTGCAGCAGTTCTTCAAGGGGGTTTCACTAGGAGAGCTCCGCCCCTCACTGTGGTGAAGACTGGTCTTTTCAGCGCTGCAGTGAGCTTCTTCGTCTTGGGGCGTATTGACAGCCAGCAGGGACTCTATCTTGCCGCGGCCTTCCTGGCTGTGACGAGCGCAACTGTTGTGACTGGCCTAACTGCACTTACTAGCATGCTTGGTGGAGAGAAAGAGCGGGGTAAAATGCTTGGTGGATTTAGAGCTGCAGGTAAGTCGATCATCCGTTTGCCAAACGAGCTGAAGGTGAAATTAAGGCTAACCACGCGTTCATGGAATACAGGTCAGGTCGGGAGAGCTTTAGGGCCAATTGTTTTCTGTAAGTTCCCGTCCGTATAGTTGTTTCAAAGTGTTCCGGGAACCGTTTTATGGGGCATCTAGTAACCCGCAAAAGGCACTTTTTACTGGTGGGCAGGTCGGGAATTAGCGTACATCACCGGAGGAGTGGGAATGCTCCTTGTCGCTGGGCTTTTCTGGCTTAGCATCAAGGACTCGGAAAAGCTATTGGTAGCGAAGAGGCAGTGACTTTTTTTTCTTTCTTTTTCTCCATGGGGGCACCAGGCCTTTGGGCCACCTAGTCTTATCAGGGCAGGATTACTGAGTCGGCTTCTCTCACGAATAAGATCACAAGGGGCACTTCCTACGTACTGGGGCCGAGCGGTGAATAAGATGATATTTCCTCCATGCTACACACGGTAAGCTGATAATCAAACCTTTGCTATTTCCAATCAATTAGGATCAATGAGGTTTGGTTCTAAGACTGAACCGAGCGTGCTTGATAGCTGCTGAGAAAACTGAATGACCTCTGTAAATGTTCGGGCTGGCTTGGCAACACATGTTGACTTTGTGAAAAAAATCCAAATCTTCCCTTTGTTTATTTATGGCAATTCCTTCCATCTGGGCTGGAAATATTTCACAAAGAAGGACTGACCTGGGATATTAGCCGAGATTTGGGCTTCGTCACCAACATCCCAGGCCCTGACCCCCCGACCCGATGGAAGAAAAATAGAAGGGAAACACAGGTAACGAAAAATGGAAGCTAACGGGTGCAAAGACACAACAATGGGGTGCCGTTCGCTGTAGTTTTCCTCACAAGGAATCTCGATCCTAATCCCAGCACCGATGCATCATGCACCAAGGAACATTCAGAGAAGGAACCCCGAGAGGCCGAGCCCGCTGAATATCCTACAATTCTACCTTCCACATATGGAGGCGGAAGGACGCCTTCGCAGTATGTGCTCTGTAACAACTCCGGAGATTAGGGAATGATCACGGCAGAGGACGTAAGTGCCAGTGTTTTCGGCGGGCAATATCAAGCGATGGCTTGCGCACGAATCAAATGGCTTGCAGTACATGTTCAATATACCCCTGCAGCTGCCCATCTGTTCAATCCTTTGTACCTACATTCATACCCCAGATACAACCAGAAGCATCTTGTCTCGGGTCAACTTTAAACCCACGGCTTTTAATTTGGCTAGCCATGGTGGTTTATGCAGGGGCCGAGCATTTCCCGTCTTTATCGCTGTTAGGGGTTTCAGGATGCCCTGCTGCTCATCTTCAGCCCATGACACGCTCACTGACCATGCAGTCCCTAGCAATAATGGAGGGGCATTACGGAGTGCCTACATTCCCATATTCCAAACACCCCTATTCAGCTCCTCGGTCAGGCAGCGAATATATTTGGCTTGCGCCCACAGCTGCCTATGCGCCTTCTCTCTTCACCCCAGACGTCCTGTCCTTTGTGTATTCCTAGCTGGCTGTCGCATCTTACTTGCTGAGATCTTCGAGGCTAAGTCACTCCTTATATCAGACTCAATTGACACCGGGCTCACTCTCTCGCTGTCGGCTTTGTTGCGCTGCACAGCTGACCCCACATCTCCACTGGGCTTTGTTTTACTGGATTTGCCTTTGACATCTGCGAACCAGTCTCGAAAAAGCTATAAGACTATCCGTCCACGTCGATCCAAACAGCAACAAGCTTTACGAAACACGATCCTTATTTGCATTCCGGGGCTTCACATTCCTTTATATATTACCCATTCAATCTCTACAACCACTTCACTCTTTAGTCAAAGATAGCTGTGCTGCTTTGTCTGCAATCCTTACTCTCGTCAAGCTCAACAACAACAGCAAACAAACACCTCCACGTTCCTTTTCCACAACACATTCGAGATGCGCTGCTCTTTGATGTCCATTGCAGCCCTAGGGTTTGCGTCACTTGCGCTTGCAGCACCAGCATCTCTCCAGAAGAGGGAACACGGCAGAGGTAAGGTGAAGATTGTCACGGAGACTGTTACGTGAGTGAATCTTATTCTGGATGAATTAATCCTCTGAGATCTAATATTGGTAATGTTTATAGGGTGACGGAAATTATCTACGCTCCAGAGTCCTCTTCTGTGCCACCGCCTCCTCCTACAGATACCCCAGATGTCGTTATTCCCACTCCCGAGGCAACTCCTGCTCCTGAGCCAACTCCTGCTCCTGAACCAACAACACCTGAGCCAACACCTACTCCCTACCCACCAGTGCAGGAGCCGGAGCCAACTACTAAGAAGCCCAAGTCAACCTACGGGCCTGTTGCCGATGCTAAGCCTAAGCCTACACCAAAAGTAACTCCCACTCCTCAGCCGTCACCTACAAACACCCCCCCAGTTGATAACAGCCCCGGTGACGATATGTCCGACTTCGAACGCATGTATGTCAACAAGCACAACGAGCTCCGTGCAAAGACCGGCGCAGGCCCACTCACTCTCGATCGCAAAATGGCTGACTATGCCCAAAACCACGTCGGCCCTTGTGTGTTTGAGCACAGCAGTCCTCGCGTGTACGGTGAGAACTTGGGTGCAGGATATAAAACCATCGCGGATTCTATCCAGGCCTGGTTTGACGAGTGGACAGAGTACCCATTCGACAAACCTGACTTCTATGTAAGTTCATCGTTCCATTCAATAGTTCCTAAAATATCCCCATGACTAACTGATTTTTTTCTAGTCTGGAACCGGTCACTTCACCCAGGTCGTTTGGAAGGCTGCTACGAAGATCGGATGTGGACAGAAAGCGTGTAATGGTGCTAATGGTACTCCTGGCACCTACTATAGCTGCAACTACGATGAGGGAAACCTGATTGGTTCGTTCGGTGATAATGTCTCCGCCCCCTCTTCATAAAGAACGCTTCCTATTGAATTGGCGGTGTGATGGAATTGGAATTGGATCTGTGATTCATAATGGAAAGAACAACATGGACTTGTGGCGGAAATGAGATATGGGATATGGGATAGATGGCATGCACAAGGTTCAGGAGTTGCAGGCGATTTCTTGGATTATTGTGTTTCCAATACCTACCGTATTTTTTTTCTTGGCACCATAGCATGAGTTTATGATGTTTTTTTTCCAAAGATGAATATTATTTGTTGCATTTTCATTGTAAATAGATATTGTTGGGCTTTGACTGCGGGACCAGGATTTTTGGACAAGGGCGGGCAATACTGGGCAAGATTTTGGCTGTGGAAACGGTCTTGGAACAAGTCCTGAAGTTTAATCCCTTTTTGATTTCATTGGAGAAATTGAATTATCCATACATAAAATTGATGCGAAACGAAACGAAACAAGGCAGAGTGACTTTTCGGGAACGATTGTGAAATTTTGAAACGTATGAGATGGGGGATATATGGCGTGGGCGAGAGTGGGTGTTGTGAGTGGTGGAGTGATCATTGAAGTTGAAACGGTTGACGAGATCGACAATGATTACCGTCGTTAATTATTCGGGTAGTTTTGGGCGCTGGCTGTTGTGCATGACCGCGTTGCAGCAGCTTAAAGGTTAAATTAAAGTCTATCTCGGCTGTTGATACTACTACCAAGAGCTGTTCCTGCATATAGTTTAAAGTAGCCATCTAGTACCATAACCACAACTAATCATTTTTTTTTT
>Ga0307511_10001115_pt1 | contig 28616 bp, 28 predicted proteins | sample 13_EM_MG_FD_200266 | JGI IMG/M metagenome (GOLD analysis project Ga0307511, IMG submission 200266) | Populus trichocarpa ectomycorrhiza microbial communities from riparian zone in the Pacific Northwest, United States - 13_EM | ecosystem: Host-associated > Plants > Roots > Unclassified | place...
GCAGGTCGCGCAGGTCGCGCAGGTCGCGCAGGTCGCGCAGGTCGCGCAGGTCGCGCAGGTCGCGCAGGTCGCGCAGGTCGCGCAGGTCGCGCAGGTCGCGCAGGTCGCGCAGGTCGCGCAGGTCGCGCAGGTCGCGTGCGAGTTTGGGGCGCGATATCTACTTGCGGTGGAAGTGCTTTTCGATGTCCAGATGCCTGATGTCGACGATGATCGGACGTCCGTGCGGGCAGGCGTACGGGTTCGATGAATCGAGCAGTTCTGCGGTTAGGCGGGCCATCTCCTCGCCGCCGAGTGGGCGATGGACTTTGATCGCGGCCTGGCAGGCCAGTGATGCGCACACTTTTTCGCGGACGTGGAGTACGTGCGAGCGGTCATCGAGGGAGGCGTCGATGAGCTTGCGTAGGAAACCATCGACGTCGCTCTTCACCAGCTCCGGCGGGACGGCGGCGATGGCGAAGGCGTTGCCGGAGAAGCGCTCGATATCGAAGCCGACGGCGCGAAGCTCGCCGAGGTGTGATTCCAGCACGGCGCTCTCCGCGGCGCCGCTTTCGTAGAGGATCGGCGTTAGGAGTTGCTGTGTCACCGGCGCGCGCTCCTCGGAGGCGCGGTCGAAATAGCGATCGTAGAGAACGCGCTCATGAGCGACGTGCTGATCGATCAGGCGCAGACCGGTCGGCGTGTCGATGACGATGTAGCTCATGCGGTACTGGCCGATCACCCGTCCCTGCAGATCGCCGAGCTGCGGCGCGGCGTCGTTTGCCACCAGCGGCGCTTCGATCGTCGCCGTCTGTTCGCGCAGCGGTGGCTGGACGACGCTTTGACGGTGAAAGAGTGGCGTGAACTCGGGGCGATAGCCGCTCGGCGCGTCATCGAAACGGCGCGGCGCAAAAAGCGCGGATGGGGAAGGCGTCGTTGTGGGAGGTTCCGCGGCCTGCAGCAGTTGCGAGCCTTCTTCGGCGCCGCCGAGGGCGCGCTTGATGCCTTGCTCGACCGCGACGTGTACCGCGCCGGAATCGCGGAAACGAACTTCCGTCTTGGCAGGATGGACATTCACATCGACAAGATCCGGCTCAATTTCGACGAAGAGAACGATGGCGGGATGACCATCAAAGTCGAACGCGTCGGCGCCGCGATTGGCAGCATGCGTGAGCACGCGATCCTTCACCAGCCGGCCGTTGACGAAGAAGAACTGATTGCGGCGGCTGCCGAAACGGAGCCCGCGCGTGACGTAGCCGGCGGCATGCACGCGATCGATGGTCATCTCGATCTCTTCCAGGTAAGGCGACGCTTCGTTGCCGACGATCTGGGCCACGCGCTCGCGCATCGTCGACGCCGGCGGGAGATCGACCACCGTCCGTCCGTTGTGCTCGACGCGAAAGGCGCGCGACGGCAGCGGCAGCGCGTACGAGGAGACGATCGTCACGATGGCGCGGAACTCGGCGTCGGCGGACTTGAGGAACTTGCGCCGCGCGGGGACGTTCTCGAACAGCTCGCGAACGCTGATGGTCGTGCCGCGGTCGCGCGCGGCGGGGCGCGACGTGCGCTCGCCAGTCAGCGGATCGCATTCAATCTCGATTGCGGCGTCCGAGGAGCCGTCGCAGGTGGTCAGGGTAAAACGCGAGACGCTGGCGATCGACGGCAGCGCTTCGCCGCGAAAGCCGAGGGTCCGCACCTGGGACAAGTCATCGAAGCCTGCGATCTTCGACGTGGCGTGACGTTCGAGTGCCAGCAGCGCGTCGTCGTGCGCCATGCCGTGGCCGTTGTCGCGCACCTCGATCAGCTTTTTGCCGCCGTTTTCGAGGAGGATGTCGATCACCGTCGCGCCGGCATCGATCGCGTTTTCCACCAGCTCTTTGACCACCGAGGCCGGGCGCTCCACGACCTCACCGGCAGCGATCTGATTGATGAGATCGGAGGGAAGGAGGTGGATGCGGGGCACGGGTTGATTATCGCGCGGTTGGGTGGTGGTTGCCGGGTTGCCAAGTTGCCAGGTTGCCGAACGCAGGCGATTGCACGGCAACTGGGCAACCTGGCAACTCGGCAACCTGCTATTCCACCTCAAACACAATCTTCCCGAACGCCTCTCTCGCTTCCAGAATGCGATGTCCTTCGGCGACCTCCGACAATGGCAGGACGCGATCGATGACGGGGTGCAGGCGGCCGGCTTCGACGAATTTCATGACTTCGTGCAGCTCGGCCAGGCTGCCCATCGTCGAGCCCAGGATCGAGAGCAGCTTGAAGAAGACGAGGCGGAGATTGAGAGTTGCGTCGCCGGTGGTTGCGCCGCAGGTGACGAGGCGGCCGCCTTTGGTCAGTGCGCGCAGGGAGCGCTCGAATGTTTCGCCGCCGACGTGCTCGACGACGACATCGACACCGCGTTTTTTAGTCAGACGGCGCACTTCGTCGACAAAATCGGCCTCGGTGTGGACGATTGCCGCGTCCGCGCCGAGGGCTTGCGCGCGCGAGGCTTTGTCTGCGGTTCCGGCGGTTGCGTAAACGGTGGCGCCCCACAACTTCGCGATCTGGATGGCGGCGCTTCCGACGCCTGAGCCACCGGCCTGAACGAGGACCGTTTCGCCCGGCCGGAGTTGCGCGCGGGCCACGAGCATGTGCCAGGCGGTGAGCATGTCGAGAGGAATGGCCGCGGCCTCGGCGAACGAAAGCGACGTAGGTTTGCGGATCAGATTGCGAATGGGTACGGCGATTTTCTCCGCCGCACCGCCGTTGACCGTTTCGCCGAAGATGCCCGACTGGCGGCAGAGCGGGTCGTTGCCGGAGAGGCAGGCCGTGCAAAGTCCGCAGGAAAAGCCGGGCGCGACGATCACTTCGTCGCCTGCTTTCCAGCGTGGGTCGTCGACGCTTTCGATCACGCCGGCGACCTCGGAGCCTGGAATCATCGGCAGCCGAAACGTGTGTCCCGGCACGCCGCGGCGCAGCCAGATGTCGAGATGATTGAGGGCGACGGCGCGGACGCGAACGACCGCTTCGCCGGGACGGGCGGCGGGGTCGGGGACCTCAGTCAGCTCCAGCTTGTCGACGCCGCCGTGCTCGCGAATCAGGATCGCTTTCATGCGCGGCGGATGATACGCCGCTACAATACCCGGCACACGCATTGCCACGACTATGGACGTGCTTCGACGGGTCACCGCGTTTCTGGCCATGATTGCCTTGTTAGGGCTGTTGGCGATTCTTGTCTGGGAAGTGACGATGCATCGCGTGCACGGCTCAACGACAGATGAGCCGGCGCTCGTAGTTCTGTCCTCCCACGCCGTGTAAAATCGCTCTAACCTATTGCAATCAGGACAGTAGTTTCTGGCACAGGCGATGCTTTGTCCATCGCCATGAGAGCAAATAAAATTGCGGCGGTTGTCGCTTTCGTCCTCGGAACGGCCTCGGTCATGGCGCAGCAGCCAGCCACGCACGACGTTACGGCTCAATTCGTGAACGCCGGCGTCACAGTCGACGGCCTGCGAGCGGTTGAGGTTGGTGGGGTAGTCGTTCTACGCGGCAGGACGCTCGATCCGAGCGCTGCGGAAAAGGCGGCCTCGGTCGCGCAATCGCTCGGTTACGCGCGCGTGGCCAACCTGATCCAGGTCGCCGATCTCCCCGATGACGACCGCATCACGCGCGCGGCGGAGCGGAGCTTGTCGACGTACCGCGGACTCGACGGAACGAGAATCGTCGTCGACTCCAACAACGGCGTCGTTCAACTGCGTGGCAAGTTCTCCAACGAGCTGCAGAAGGACATGGCCATCAGTCTGGTCAGGAAACTGGCCGGCGTGCGCAGCGTGCAGGTCGCGATGTCGCGGTAGCTACCGTACCGTGTGAATCGAGAACTGGACCTTGTTGCTCTTGCGCTCCTCGGGACCGCGGATCGTATGCGCGAAGAGGACGCTGACGAGGACCTCGAAGTCGCGCACCGTGATCGCCATCTCCGTGCCGAGGCCTGCGTCGACTGCGAAATCGCGCGTTTTGAAAAGATCGCGATAGGCAAAGCCGGCGTTTCCCACACCCGCATATCCGATCGCATACATCGTATTGAAGTGCAGAGCGCGGTAGCGATAGTCACGATTGCGGAAGACCGGGACGAAATACTCATTCGTCATGTGAAACTCGTTCGTGCCGCTCGAGACGTCGTTGGTGGTGGAGAGGGAACGCAAGGCCTGGCGTCCGCCGAGGTTGAACATCTCGTAGCCGGGAATCGAATAGCACTCCACGGGAGGCGTGTCCGGCGTGTCCTTGCAGAGAAACTCCTTCGTCAGGAACGTCCCGATGTGAGCGCGCGTGACAACGAATGACGTCGGCGAGACATCCCAGCGGCGGATGGCTTCACTCTCCAGCTTCGTGTACTTGTAATCGCCGGTCGAGACTCTGCCTCCCTGCGTGACGGCCGCGGCGTAGCTGAACTTCTGCGGACCGAGCTCGCGGAAAACGGTAAGGACGGGAAGGAGCCGTCCGCGCGATTCGCCGACGATCGAATTCAGTTGTTCGTCGAACTCTGTCCCGTACTGGAGACCCAGCTTCGTGTAGATGTTGTTCTTGCGATTGTCGACTCGCGTTTCGTCGCCGAAGGTGAGGCGATCGTCCTGCAGAAGCGTGAAATAGCGATGGTTGTAGTCGCGCGGAAACTCGAGCAGCAACAGGCCGCCGCGCACGCGCTCGAACTCGTCCTGGTGACTACCGATGGCACCGAACGAGATCGAGTCGAAGACGCCGATCTTGTAGGTGAAATCCTGCGCGTAGTACTTGTAGCGAAGGAAGGTGCTGATGTCGCCGGTGACGAACTTGTAGTCGATCTGGCTCTCGAACAGCACGTTCCTGATCAGCTTTCGGAGCCGGATGCTGGCGCGGCCATCGGCCAGATAAATGTTCGGGAGCGCGTCGCGGCGGTCGTAGCCGCTGGCGGCGACGGAGGAAAGTGGCGGTGTCGGCTGAGGAGTGACTGCCGGAGCTGGAGCGGGCGTCTCCGGCGCGGGCGCTGGAGTTACCGAAGGCGGAACCGGCGCCGGCTGCGGCTGTGTTTCCGGGGCCGGTTGGGGTGCCGGCTGCGGTGGCGTTGCCGGAATCGGTGCAGGGGGCAAGGTCTGGGTCGCAGGTGGTGGAGGCTCCTGCGCGAGAACAGCAGTCGTTGCAAGAATTGCTGCAAATGTTACCGTCAGGGAACGGATTCGCATGGCGGCATCGTATCAAAGTGGCGCGGCGAGGTCTGAGGTTGCACCACTCAAGTTATGGTAAGCTCAAGTCGTTGAAGCCTTTATCGTTTTACTTTCGCATGACTCTGGCACACGTTTTGTACATCGCGCCGGGCAGTACATCGTTTGACGGACCCGTGTGAACTTTAGGAGGTGTTACTTGTTGCGTCTGAGACTTCGATCCCTGATCCCGCTGCTCTGCATTCTCATCGTCCCGTCTTTGGTGGCGCAATCGACTGACACGGGCATGACGGCCAGTTCCCTGGCACAGATCTCACCGGCCGACCAGGCAGCCCTGGTGGCACCGACATCGTCCGGTCCGACCGGTCTGTTTACGGTCATTACTGCCGGCACGCTGCGCCGCGGCGACTGGTCCTTCGGCGTCTACTATCAGGACTGGGGACTCGACGCGGCTCCCGCTCCCTTCATCATCCCCTCGGCCCGTGCCCACAAGAACATGGGCTACGACCTCTACCGCCTCAATGCCTCGGTCGGGTACGGCCTGACCGACAACTGGGAGATCAGCGCTTCGCTCCCGTACGATCGCATCACAGGCCATGGCGGAGACCGCAACGGGTTCATCAACGGTTTCTACTACCAGGGCAAGTTCTCCGACAGCGGAATGGCTCCAATCCACCTTGCCACGAAGTTCAGCTTCGGCGCGCCGAGTGCGACGTCGAAGTTCGGAGTCTCGCTGTTTGCGGATCTGCCCACCGGTAGCAAGGACAACGGCATCTCCAGCGGCGCCACGAATTTCGGCGCCGGGCTGCATTACACGGCCGGCGAGATCACGCTTGGCGGCTCCTACACGATCGTCGGCGACCGTAGCGCGGAAGACGCAAATTTCCCGTTCCTGGCTCCCGATTCGGTGAAGCTTCCGAACGAGTTCGACGTCAACTTCGGCTGGAATCATCCGATCCACTTCTGGCGGACCACCAACTGGATCACCGAGGCGTCGTCGACGTTCTACAGCGGCGGCGACGTGAAGCCTCAGTCGCCGATCTTCCTCGTTTCCGGCCTGCGCCACTGGATCGGTGACAGCGGCTGGGCGATTAACGCGGGCGTTCGCTGGAACGCGGCGAAGTTCAGCCGCGATCACAAAGAGTGCCGCGTGACGGAGCTCGACGATTGCGCGCTGTCAGGCATCGTCGGCATCACGTACGCGCCGCTTCACCTCGCGGCTGTCGCACCGCCGCCTCCGCCGCCCGCTCCGATGCCGGAGGCGCCGCCCCCACCACCGCCTCCGACACCGGTCGCTCCGCCTGAGCCGCCTCCTGTGACGCCGCCGCACGTTCCGACGGAGCTGCGCACGGACGAGATCCACTTCGAGTCCGGCTCGGCACGCCTGACGAACATCGCCAAGGCCATCCTCGACGACGTCGCTCTGCGCATGAAGCAGGAGCCGACTTCGACGGCCATCGTCATCGGCTACAACGACGACAAGGAAAACACTGGACCGAATCACGATCTCGATCGCCGCCGCGCCGAAGCGGTCCGCGATTACCTCGTGAGCCGCCACGGCATCGACCCGTCGCGCATCACGGTCGAAGGCCGTGACGCCCGCGAGCCGGCCAGCACTGACGCAACCGCGGAAGGCCGCCTGCGCAATCGCCGCGTGGTGATTCGCCTGATGCTCCCGTAGTCATTACTCGACAGCAGGAAAACAAAAGGCAGCCGCGAGGCTGCCTTTTTGTTGCGCTTCGCGTTGTCGGTTGTCGAGTTAGTTTTCGGAGCGTGATCGAGCTGCGTCTTGCTTAGGACAACGCGAGGCGAAGCGCTACGGCAGTTCGATCTCCGGCTCCTCGTCGCGAGCCCGGTAGAGAATGGCCAGCTTTCCGATGGTGCCGGCGACTTCGGCATCGCACGCGCGCGCGAGGGCCTCGGCGATGGTGCGGCGTTGTGCCGGCTCGTCCATCTCGATGCGCACCTTGATCAGCTCGTGCGCGACGAGAGAGCGCTTCGTCTCCTCGACCACCGACGCGCTGGCGCCGGCGCGGCCGACGCGAACGACTGGTTCGAGTGGATGGGCGAGGCCTTTGAGGTATTGGCGTTGCTTCGATGTGAGCGCCATGGTGGCGGATGGTAGCAGAGCGTTGCTGCGTGTACCCTCTGGCTCATGAGAACCATCGCCGCAATTTCGTTCGCTCTCTTCGCTTTCGGTGCTTTCGCGCAGGACGCCGATCTCATCAACGCCGATCGCCCTGGCATCGCCGACGGCAGCGCCGTGGTTGGGCGCGGCATCTTCCAACTCGAATTCGGACTGGAGCGCGATCACAACGGCGGCGGACGATCGTTGTCCTCGCCGGTCCTCTTTCGCTACGGCATGACCAGGGATCTGGAGCTTCGCATCGAGGGAGATGGCTACATCCGCGAGCGGCATGCGAACGGATTCGCGCCGGTGGCAATCGGCGTGAAGTACCACTTCGGCCAAGCACCGTCGATGGGAGTGATCGCCAGCGTTTCCGTTCCGTCCGGCACAGGCGAGCAGCGTTCGCATGAGACAAACGGCATTGCCGTCTTCACGACCGACATCAACCTCGGCGAGAAGTGGTCATTGAATCCGAATGCCGGCCTCGCGTCGCAGGATGATGGCGATGGCCGCTTCACCGCCGGCATACTCGCGCTCACGGTTCAATACAACGTCTCCGATCGCACCAACGTCTTCGTCGACGGCGCAATGCAGACGCAGGAGAGCCGCGGCGGAGGTGAGTCACTGGTCGTCGACGCGGGCGCTGCGTGGATCGTCGGCAGCAACACCCAGTTCGACGTCTCGATCGGATGGCGAGCACGCGGAACCACGACGCCGAACGTCTTCGTCGGCGCCGGCATCAGCCGCCGGTTTTAACTACTGCTTCGGTGCGCGCTGCAACTGCGCTCGTGCCGGCGATCCCGATCCACCGCCGCCCGGAGAGGCCGCGGCCCCTGCGCCTGACTGCACCTGCGGCGCCGATTCGGCCGGAGCGACGCGAAGCGGATCGATCACAGCCGTCGGCATCACCGGCAGACGCGGATCGGGGAGCTTGAAAATCCAGCTTGCCTCGATCCGCTTGCCCGACTTGGCGTCGGTGGCCCAAACCAGAGCGCGCTGATACGTCCCCTTCAGTGCTTCCTTCACTGCCGCCACCGAGATCGCGCCAGTGCGCGGATCGTAGGAGAAGGGAAAAGAACCGGCTCCGCTCAACAGCGCCATCCCCACCGACCTCGGATCGATCTTTTCGTGATTGGGGATCTTCGCCGAAACCGTCAGCGTCTGCCCCGGATCGTAGATGACGCCCGGCTGCGGAGTCATCTCGTCCAGCGCCATCGTGCCCGCGCCGAGGTAACGGCGGAACGTGACGAAATCCATCTTCTTTTCGACAACCATGCGATGCATCCGCAGCGGATTGCTGCCTTTGCGCACCTTGCCCGCCTCGCAGGTCAGCGCAGCGTCATAGCCTGCGCGGCCGACGCTGTCGATCAGGATGTGATCGTAATCGCCGAACGGATAGGCGAGGAAGTCGACCGGCTTGCCGGTAACGCGCTCGATCATCCGCTTGCTGTCGATCAGCTCCCGCTCCAGCCAGCCGTTGTAGGCCCGCTGATCGAGCTCCATGTGCCGCCGGTGCGTCAGGTACGGATGCGACATCGAGTGACTCTGGAAGTCGACGCCGTTGTCGGACATCTCCTTGATCTGTTTCCAGCTCAGGGCGCGCGCCGTCTGTCCGATGATCTGCGGATAGATGAATACGGTGAACGGAAAACCGTATCGCTTCATCTCCGGGTAGACCTCGGTGTACGTGCTCCGCCAGCCGTCGTCGATGGTCACGACGACCGCGTTTTTCGGAAGCGAAGTGCGTTTTTCGCTCACGAAGTCGTACAGGTCGCGCAGCGGAATGACGTTGTATCCGGTCATGGCCAGATAGCGCATCTGCTCGCGAAACGCCTCGCGCGAGATCTCCATGCGCGGGTCCTGCGGAGACTCGACGATGTGGTAGCAGAGCACCGTCGCTCCGTAGTCGGGATCGGCCGGGGCAGCGAACGCAGCGATGCCCGAAAACAAGATGCAGATCAATGCTGCCATCAACGCCCGCGCGGCCATGGGTGCTCCCGATTGAGTGAAGGTCCGACGATGTCTCTCGCGCATCTGCAACAACAATACCGATGCTGAAGCGATGTGATTGTATCGCCGAAGGCCATGAATCTGTAGAACTTGACGGCGATCGAAGCGCTTGCCCGAACGTTGTCGACGGCGATCCGTTAGCCGACATGAGCTCGCTGCGGCATGTGGTGCGCGTGTGGTGAAGGACGGGAAGGTGTTCCGGTAGTGCTCCACGGGCTGTGGAGTTTGAGATCACAAATTGTGATCTCAAGTTTGAGGATCTGCACGGCGACCTTTTTCCATTCACATCATCGCGTCGTGATGCGAATATGCCTTGATGAGAACCACACGTGAGGTCGAGAGCGATCTGCCCGAAGTTCCACGCAGACTAGCCGCGACTGAAGGCAAGAGTGTTGGGAAAGCAGTCTCGGAACCCGCGCGTCGCGGACTGGAGTCTCAAGTTCAGTCAAAGACAGAGTCCGGGTTCCCGGTATTCGACGTTGCACTGGGTTCACCGCGCATCACGCTCGAATTGGTCAAGTCCGCGTTGGAGGAGGAGTAAAGCGGATGACCGACTTCACCGGACGCGTAGCCATCATCACCGGCGCTGCGCGTGGCCTCGGCCGCGCTGCTGCCGAGCGGCTGCGTGAGCGTGGAGCATCCGTCGCCGTCAACGTACGCGATCGCGATCGTGCGGAATCGCTGGCGAAGTCAATCGGTGATCGTGCGCTGGCTGTGCCTGGCGACGTCGCTGCGCCTGGCGTGCCTGACGAAATCGTTCGTCAAACGCTCGAACGATTCGGACGTATCGACATCCTCGTCAACAACGCAGCCTTCGCGAGGTCGACTCGCTTTCCCGATCTCTCTGCCGAGGAATGGCGGCAGGCGCTCGAAGTGAACCTCACTGCGCCGTTTCTTCTCACCAAAGCCGTGCTCCCGACGATGAAGGCGCAAAACTATGGACGCATCATCAACATCTCATCGTCCGCAGGAAGAATTGTCAGCACGCTCGGCGGTGCCCACTACACGGCCTCGAAGACTGGACTGCTCGGCTTGACGCGTGCGTCTGCCAAAGAGCTGGGGACATTCGGCATCACCGTGAACGCCGTCTGTCCCGGCATGATCGACACGGAGCTGACTCACGAAAATGCCATGCCAGAACTGCTCGCCCAACTCGCGGCCAGCTATCCGGTTCCGCGCCTCGGCACGGCGCTCGAAGTGGCCGATCTGATCTGCTTTGCTGCATCCGAGGAGGCGGGATACATCACGGGAGCATCGTTTGATATCAACGGCGGCGACCTCATGATGTAGGCCACATGAAAGAAAGTACTCGCGTTCTTCTCGCACTCGTCATCGCCATTGCCGGCGGAATCGCCATCGGCGCATCGGGAAACGCCGCGCTCATTCATGCCGCCGACTTCATCGCGCCGATCGGAACGCTGTGGGTCAACGCCATCCGGATGACGGTGATCCCGCTGATGGTTTCTCTTCTGATCACCGCTGTCGCCACGGCTACCGACATCAAGGCGATCGGCCGCCTCGGCGGACGAACTCTGGTGGTCTTCGTTCTGCTCCTGACCGGAACGGCAATCGTCGTCATGCCGTTCGGCCCCGCACTTTTCCGTTTGCTCCCACAGCGCCTCGGAGCGCTGCAATTGCCGCCCGGCGCCACGGAAGCCGCAGGCCAGCTCGCAGAGGGCGGACAGGCACAGACGTTCGCGACCTGGCTTCCATCGCTGCTTCCATCGAATCCGATCGCCGCCGCGGCCTCGGGGGCGATGATGCCGTTGATCCTCTTCACGCTGCTCTTCGCGCTGGCCATCGTGCGAAGCCCGGCATCGGCGCGCTCCACACTCACGCAATTCTTCCAATCCCTCGGCGATGCCATGCTCACGCTGGTGCGATGGGTGGTCATGCTCGCACCGATCGGCGTCTTCGCGTTGGCGCTCCCGCTCGCCGCGCACGCAGGAGCCCTGCTGGCCGGAGCGATCGGCTTCTACATCGTCGCCTACTCCGCCGGCTGCCTGATCGTGACGTTGCTGCTCTATCCCGTCGTAGCCATCGTGGCGCGAATTCCGATACGCCGCTTCGCCCGCGCGGCTTTGCCCGCGCAACTCATCGCCTTCAGTTCCAGCTCCTCCCTCGCCACGTTGCCGGCAATCGTCGAGAGCGCCGAGCGCGGACTGGAGTTATCGCCGCGGACGACCGGCTTCGTCGTTCCGTTCGCCGTATCGACCTTCAAGATTGCAGGACCACTGGCCTGGACCGTCGGCTCGCTCTTCGTCGGCTGGTTCTACGGCATCCCGCTGCACACTAGCGACTTGGCCATGATCGCCTTCGCCGCCATCTTCCTGGCCTTCGCCGTCCCCGGCATTCCGCGCGGCGCATTCATCATGCTGACGCCGCTCTTCCTCGCCATCGGACTGCCGGTCGAAGGCATCGGCCTCCTCATCGCCATCGACGCAATCCCCGACACATTCTCCACCGTGCTCAACGTGACCGGCGATCTCGCAGCCACCGCGCTCGTGGCAAAAGGAGAAGAGTAGGGTCCTGCTCTACCGCTCGTAGAAGAGTTGCCTTTCGCGATTTTCCGAGGGAGCCTCGGTGCGAAGGAGCAACGACGTATGGCCGCAAGAACGAAAACAATTCCCGATCGGATTCGCCAGAGCATCTTTCTGATACGAGGTCAGAAAGTGATTCTCGATGTGCATCTTGCTGAGCTGTATGCAGTGGAGACGAGGGTGCTGATTCAGGCTGTGACACGCAACGCATCTCGGTTTCCTCGCGACTTCATGTTCCAACTTTCGAAGCGCGAGTTCGCAAACTTGAGATCACAGATTGTGATCTCAAGTTTGTGGGGTGGCCGCCGCAGTGCGCCGTACGCCTTCACCGAACAAGGCGTGGCAATGCTCTCCAGCGTCCTTCGCAGCAAGCGCGCCGTCACGGTCAACATCGAGATCATGCGGACCTTCGTCGAGCTTCGGCGCATGGTTTCTGAGCATGCAGATCTCGCCAATCGGATCGATGAGCTCGAGGAGCGATACGACGGACAGTTCCAAGCTGTCTTCGACGCGATCCGAAGCCTCATCGCTCCACCCGAAAAGCCGCGGAAGCGAATCGGATATCTGGACTCGACGATCTCAGCGAGCGCGTAGCGATCGCGCCACCAGCCCGATCCCGCCCGCGAGCAGGGCCAGCATCAGGATCGTGTTGAACAGAGTCGTTGGGCGGAAGTAGATCTCCAGGTTGGTGATGATGCCGGCCAGGATGATGATCGCGCCGCAGAAGGTGAGGAGCCATCCGGCGACGGATCTTCCGTTGAAGAAGAGGAGGCCGATGCCGACGATCAGCGGGATCAGGGAGAGGCCGAAGGTGTTGTAGCCGCCCCATTGCCAGAAGCCGGAAGTGACGGTGACCTGGTTCGTGATCAGCCAGCCGCCGGCCACGGCCATGCCGAGGCCGATGAGGAAAATGCCGATGCCCCCGGTGGTGCCGCCAGCGCCGCGAATGCGTTCATTCATGCGCCGATTTTACGGCGCTTCTGCCAGTACCTCATCGATCCGTCGCGACAATTCGCCCTCGGAGAGCCGCGTCGGCGCGTACAGCCGCACGATGCCTTTGCGATCGACGAGGACGAACGTCGGTGTGGCAGAGACGCCGTAGCGGATCATCGCATCGGTGTCGATCACGGCAGGAACGCCATCGAGACCTGCGTACAGATCCTTCCAGACCTTCTCGACTTGTGCTGTTTCGTCCGCCGGGGTGGCCGGTTTCTCGTCCAGCGTTCCGTACAAGCGCGTTGCGCTGATCAGCGCCAAGTCCCTCGACTTGTACTTCTGCCACACGCGAGCCAGCGACGGCGCCTGCGCTTTGCAGTCGCCGCACCACTGCGCGAAGAAAAAGAGCAGGACCGGTTTGCCGCGGAGCGAAGCGAGTGACTTCGCTGGGGCGCCGACGGCGTTCGCGATGTTGAGCGGCGGAGCGGGCTGCCCTTCCAGCGACAGCAGATTGATGTTCTTGCTGATTCGGGAGCGCAAAGCCGGAGCGTTGGCGCGGGCAAGCTCGCCTTCGAAGTAGCGGATGGCGGCCCCGCGTCCGCTCTGCGCCGCCATCAGCCGGCCCTCGACTTCGATGGCTGCACCGAACGGCGCCAGCAGCTCCGGCTTCTCCGCAGGAATCTCGCGATGAATCTCGGCGACGAATTCCTTCGCCAGCTCGGTGCGTTTTTGCATCTCCGCACCGCGAGCGAGCCAGCCGACGGCATCGAGATACTCGGCATCGACACCGGTCGCCCGTTTGTAATCCTCGACCGCGGCGATGCCACTTGCGAGATCGCCGGCCGAGAGTTTGTTGCGCACGCCGCGAACGAGGTCGGCTGCCTCGGCTTGCACACACACAACGAGGATGAAGAACGCGGGCATGAGCTTCCGGATCATTCGCTGCCTCCAGTCGGTTTTGTGGTGGGACGTGGATGGCGAGCGATTGGTTCCCGCGCGTCACTACGTCGTGAGAAGACGACACACCGGCGCGGGCGAAGTCAGTGAGCGAGGGTAGGGTTTGTGTGGCGCGATTACCCTCCCCAATAGGGAGCAAGAGGTCGCTGATTCTCATGACCACCGTCGGGTACAAGAACGAACGCCACAACTACGCTGCCTTCGCTGTCGGGGACTCAGTGAAACGCGCCGCGTTCACATTGCTGCTCTTCGGCGCGCTTCCCACGCTGGCGGCCGAGAAGTGGGTCGACGCGTACAACCGCGGCGTCAACCAGGTCCGGACATCGAGTTTTCAGACGGGTGCTGAATCGCTGCAGCATGCTATCGAGGAGATGCCGGAGGAGAACGCGGCCCAGCAGATTCCCGGTCTTGTCTTCACGTACGTGCCGCATTTCTGGCTCGGCATTGCCAAGCTGAATCTCGGCGATCCCGACGGCGCGTTGAATGAATGGAAGATCTCCGAGGAGCAGGGGGCGATTCAGAACACGCCGTACTACGCGCAACTTCGCGATCTGATCAGCCGGGCGAATTCGGAGAGGCAGCGCCACGCGGAAGGAGCAGCCACGACGGCCAGGCAGGAGGCAAACGGTGTGATCGGCCGAGCCTTGTCGGCGCAAATGGACGCGGTACTCGCCGGCGGCGATCGCAACGATACGTATCACTCCGCGCAACGAAAGCTTGCGGAGGCGAAGGATACGAACGCGAAGGCAGGCATCGACGTGCGCGGCTACAAACGTGCGGCAGATCTGGCGGAGGAAGCGCGCAGCCTGTTTGCCACCGCTGCCGACGATGCGAAGAAACAGCGAGCGTCGCGGCCAGTAAACCCGAATCCACTACCGCGGCGAAAGCCGGCGCCGGGCGAGATCCTGATCCCGTTCGACGATCTCCCGCAGCCGGAGCAAACGATTCAACCGCAGCCTCCCGCGTCGATCATGCCGACAGTTCCTTCGCCGCAGCCGGCGGCGGAGAGCGAAGCGCTCGTGGCCACACGCATTGCCGCGCAGAACGACCGCCGCAAGCACTTGGCGAGGACGGTCACTGCAACTACACGCACGACCTCAACGACGGGAACAACCCGGACCACGACTGCGGGTCAAACGCCGGAGCAGCAGCTTAACGCCGATATCGATCGGCGGTTCCGGGAACTGAATCCGGGCGAAATGCTCATCAACGCACCGCACGAAATGCGCGTTGGAATGGCGGAGCGGTTCGTTTTGAGGATCGCGTCGGTGGGACAGAACAAGGGCATCACAGCGGATCTGCCGGCAGGCGCCCAAAACGCCACGTCCGAAGTCCACGTGACGCCGACGATGCGCGCCAAACTGAGCGGCAACGGCTTCGTGATTGAAAAGACCAGCCCCGAAGAACAGATCATTGGCGGTGGCACCTTCACGGAATGGTTGTGGCAAGTCACGCCGACCGATAGCGGCGACCACGAGCTGGTTGCTAATGTCCAGGTTGTGCTCGATGGCCGCCCAAAAGCGTTTCCGGCGAAGTTCTGGCTGGTTCACGTCAAACCAAACGTCATCCGATCGACGAAACTTTTCATCAAATCCAACTGGCAATGGCTTTTGACAGCGATGATCATTCCGCTGGCCGGCTTCTTGTGGCGGCAGCGGAAGAAGAAGGCTGCCTGACCGCCCTCATTTGTGCGTCACAATTCATTTCTTGTGACTTCTCGATTCGAGCGATTCTCTCTCCGCATCCTCCAGTTTGGTGCGATCGCCGTCGTCCTGGCCGTGACGACGTTTCACGTCTTCGAGCTCGATCGTTTCTTCATTCCGAAAGAGCTCGTGTTGCATGCGACGGCGGCGCTGGCCGGACTGCTGGTGATGCGATCGCTGTGGCGGATGAACGTCACGCGCGTCGATTTGCTCTTGACCGGATTCCTTGTCCTCAGCGCGCTGTCGGCATTGATGGCCACCAATCGCTGGCTGGCCATGCGCGCGCTTGCGGTCAGCGCCTCCAGCATTCTCATCTTCTGGGTCGCGCGGGCGCTTCGCGATGCCGGCTTGGCTCGCCCGCTTCTCGGTGCGCTTGCGCTAGCCGTCGTCGTCGCGGCGGCTACGTCATTACTGCAGACCTACGGATTGCACACCGATCTTTTCTCCGAGAATCGCGCACCGGGCGGGACGCTCGGCAATCGCAACTTCATCGCCCACGTGGCGGCGTTTGGATTCCCGTTCCTGCTTCTCTGCGCATTGCGTGCACAACGGCGAAGCGTCTATCTGCGATGGGCGATCGCCACAGCGTTCGTGATCGCGTCGCTCGTGCTGACGCGGTCGCGCGCGGCCTGGCTCGCGTTTGCGGCCGTGGTGCTCGTTCTCATCGTGGCGATGTTGTTCGCCGCGCCGCTGCGGAGGGATTGGGCAACGTGGAAACGGCTGATCGGAATAGCGGTCCTCGCCGGATGCGGCGTTGCGCTGGCGCTGCTCCTTCCGAACGCGCTTCGCTGGCGCGAGAACAATCCCTATCTCGAATCGGTGAGACGGATGGCCGGGTATTCGGAGGGGAGCGGGCACGGACGGCTCGTGCAATACGGCCAGTCGTTGCTGATGGCCGTGCGCCATCCGCTCTTCGGCGTCGGCCCCGGAAACTGGCCGGTCGTCTATCCCTCGCGCGTTCCGCGAAACGATCCGTCGCTCGACCAATTGAATGATGGGATGACGTCGAATCCCTGGCCGAGCAGCGACTGGATCGCCTGCATCTCGGAGCGCGGCATCACCGCATTCGTTCTTCTCGCGCTGGTGTTCCTTCGTTTCGCATCGACGGGATTGAAACAACTCTTCCGCGCGGCGGACGCGCAGGAAGCGCTGGCAGCCGCCGCACTCCTCGCCATCGTCGCCGGCGCGGTCATCGCCGGAACGTTCGACGCCGTGCTGCTGCTCGCCGTACCTGCGTTCCTGGTATGGGCGGCAATTGGCGCGTTGTGGATTCCGGAAGAGACCTCGCCGCATCCATCGTGGAGATTCGCGCTGCTCGCGTTCCTTGCGCTGTCGATCTATGGCGTGGTCCGAAGCGCCTCGCAGATCATGGCCATGGACATCTTCGTGACGAATTCCGATCGCGCCTCACTGACTCGCGCCGCGCGAATCGATCCGGGCAACTATCGTCTTCGTTTGCGCCTCGCGCACATGGGCGGACGCGCGCGCTGCGAGCATGCGCGAGCGGCACATGCGCTTTTCCCCAGCGCGCGAGCGGCCATCGACGCCAGCCGCGGATGTGGGAAGTAGAATCGCTGAATGAAAATCTCTGACGTTCGCGCGCTGGTCACTGGTGGCAGTTCAGGAATCGGATTCGAGATCGCCCGGCAACTGCGAGAGAAGGATGCCGAGGTCGTCATCTGCGGTCGCGATGAGGCGAAGGTCGAGAACGCGGCCAAGCGAATCGGCGTGCAAGGCATCCAGGCGGATGTGAGCGTCGAAGCCGATGCGATCGCCCTGGTGCAGAAGACGATCGAGGCTCTGCCGGACTACAACGTCCTCGTGAACAACGCCGGCTTCGGCTCGTTCGCGCCGCTTCTCGACACAGACCTCGGCGAGATGCAGCGCGTTTTCGCGACAAATGTATTTGGAGCGATGGTCGTGGCCCGCGAGTCAGCGCGTCATTTCGCCAGCCGCAAGCGGGGCAACATCATCAACATCTCCTCCTCGGCCGGCGTGCGCGGATTCGCGGGCGGGACGGCGTATGCGGCCAGCAAGTTCGCGCTGTCGGGGATGACGGAGTGCTGGCGCGCCGAACTTCGCAAACACGACATCCGCGTCATGCAGATCAATCCAAGCGAAGTGCAGACCGAGTTCTTCCGCGGCGGCCGGCCGCAAAGCGATCGCAAACTGCGGGCAACCGAGATCGCGCACGCGGCCCTTTCGATGCTGGAGATGGACGACCGCGGCTTCATCACCGAGCTGTCGGTGTGGGCCACGAATCCGGACTAACTCATTCGTCATTCGTGCGCAGCGTTGCGCTCAAATCGCCGTAGTGATCGCGCGTCACTTCGACTTGCCACGGCTGGCAGCAGACCGGGCAATCCTGCACGAACGACTGCTGGCTCCAGCCGGTGTCCTCGACATCCAGCTCGACCTCTTCGCCGCAGTACGGACAACTCAGCGGAATCCGCTCGCCCATCAGATCAAGCCTCGGTGACGCGCATATGGAATCGCCGTGAGGATGACGCCGGCGATGAAAACGAGGGTCGCATTCGAGAAGAGGTAAGGATAGACGAGCAGGATGGCGCCGACCACGATGTGGATGACGCTCGACTGCCGCTTGCCATAGATCATGTAGACCGTGCCGATGGAGCCGAAGAGCAGGCCGAGGAAGAGAATCATCTGTTGGTTGCAAGGTTACTGCGTTGCAGGGCGCGAATTGTAAGCGGTGCACTTGACCTCGCATCGGCACAGACGTACGGTCGAATCATGAATCTGAGAATCTGCTCGCTCTTCGTCGCTCTCTGCTTGTTCACGATCTCCGTGCTTGCTGGCGAAGCGTCGGGCGAATTCACGGCTGGCAAACGGCCACCGATCCGGCCGAAGTACGCGGCGGCGTACGAGACGCACGATCAGCGCGATGCGCACTCCATGGTCATCGAGGTCGTGCTCTCCGAGGATCCGATCGATGCCGTCGCCGCAGCGGCGGAGCTCGATCCGCATACGAACGTGATCAATCAGAAGGCGTTGCGCGATCACAACTACGTGCTGCTGTGGGTTCGTCCCGACAACGACGTGAGCATGAACGCCACGTACTCCGAGACGATGACGCAGTACATCGAGATGAGCGGCAGCCGGATGAAAGCCGAGCTGACGACGAACACGCCGGCCAAGGTGGCGGGACACGTTTTCTCGCCGAAGCCGCTGAAGACGATGGACGGCGATACGTACACGATCGACCTGAAGTTCTCCACCGAGGTCACGCGGCCGGTTACGGGAACACAGTTGCCGCCGGCGGGTGGTGAACCGGGGAAGGCGCTCAAAGCGCTGCAGACGGCGATCGCGACGAAGAGCTGGGAAGGCATCAAGAAAAACGTGACGGCGAAGAACGTTGAATCGTTCGACGAGTCCTACCGCACTCCCAAAGAGAACCTGGACGACGCACTGCAGACGCTCGGCTTCTGGCTGCCGAAGAAGGGCGGCACGATCAAAGGCGGCGAGCTGCGCGGCGACACTGCCATTCTGAATCTCGAAGCGGAGCTGTTCGAAGGCCAGAACGGCCTTTTCCTCGTCCGCATGGTCAAGGAAGGCGATCGCTGGGTATTCGATCGGGCGGTCCGGGCGGGGACGATCGCGAAGTGAGGGCGGCTTTGTCAGTCTTCGAACGTCAGACAAAAAGCCGCGGAGCGGCGCAATCTACGTAGCCCAATGCGTGAGCATTGGGGCGTCGAGTTACCAGGATTGCAGCCGCAGAGCGGCGACATCTACAAATGTTGATTGCGAGATGCCGCCGCTCCGCGGCTGGAAATGTTGAGACTTGCTTGTCCCAATGCTCACGCATTGGGCTACTTAGATTGCGCCGCTCCGCGGCTTGAATTGCGCTCGTTACGATCTCCTCTGCCCGCGACGCAGGCTCAGCTAGCGCGCCATTGCTTCGACATACGCCATCGGGATCGTCAATCGCAGCTCGCCGACATCGTCGAGCGCATCGCGCAGGCGCGCGAAGACATCGCGCTCATCGCGGGGCACGATCTTTTTCCACGCGTCGAGGAATCCGAGCTTGATGAAGTGATGATTGAGTAATGCCGTGCCGTTGGCGAAGCGCATCACTCCTTCGCGCTCGACGACGCGGGTGATCGTGAAGCCGCCGCTGGTCAGCAGTTCGCGGACGCTGGCGATCGTGGCGCGATGTTCGATGTGCGCGCGCAGACGTTGCAGCGATTCCTCGTCATCGCGAAGGACGGCTTCGAAGACTGTGTAGAGCTCGCGCATGTGTCCTTGAAGATTGGTCGTCAGCGCGAGCGTGGCTCCAACCCGCGCGACGCGGCGGCATTCGCGGATGGCTGCGGCGCGGTCGTCGAAATTGTTCACGCCGAGGTTGGAGACGATCAGGTCAAAGGTAGCGTCGGCGCAGGGGAGGGTGGAGGCGCTGCCTTCGTGGAGTGTCACGTTTGACGTTCCGCGGGCGGCGATTTTTTCGGCTGCGCGTCTGAGACCTCCAGCCCAGGGATCGATGCCGTGAACGTGGGCGTGGGATCCAAGTCGCTCGGCCAGCTCGATCAGAGGAAAGCCGGTGCCGCAGCCGATGTCGAGAGCGTTCGTGACGTTCGCCAGCGGGACTTCTTCGAGCAGCAGCAGTCCGAACATCGCCGACCACAATGGCAGCTCGTCGTAGGCGGCCAGGAGGTCGGGCGAATTGAAGTCGGGCTCGAAGTCGAGGAAGGAGAGATTGTCCATGTCTCATCGTACGTGGGACGGAGCGCTGGCGTCCTCGCCGCCTGCCCGCCAGACTCCAAACATTCGTTGGTAACCGGGCTGCGAGGACGCCGCCGAGCCAGCCGGCGAGGACGCCAGCGCTCCACCACCATCTCACTTCTCCGGATCGAGCACGGTCACCTTCTCCGCGCCGAGCGGCCAGTTGCCGCGGAGGAACTCGCGGATTGAGCCGAAGACGGCGATGGGATCGTCGGCCCACGAGACGTGCGCGGCTCCGTCGATCGTGACGAGGCGCGCGTCGGGAAGCGACATCGCCCAATCGCGTCCGCTGCCGTAGGGCACGTTGCGGTCCTTCGTTCCGTGAATGACCAGCGCGGGCATGTTGATCCGGGCCAGATCAGCCGACGCAATGTTGATGGCGTTGATCGACAGGAACAGATGCTCGAAATGGCGGTCCGTGTTCATCGGCCACTCGTTGGGGAGATCGCAATTCGATTTGATGCGCGAGGCATGCGCGGGATTGCCGACCAGGACGTGGCGGAACACCTTCGCATCCGCTTCGCAGAATTCGCGCGGCGTACTCTCGGCCATTCCCTGCGCGCGCATCTCGCGCCGCCGGTTGGTCTCCTCGGCGTCGCCGCCGACGTCGTCCATGCCGTGCGTGAGCCGCTTGGGATACTTCGTGGTCGCGCTGCGTTGCACCGGTGCGATCTGCACGAGGCGGGTGACGTGCTCGGGGTGATCGATCGTGTACATGGCCACCATCAAGCCGAGGTACGAGAAACCGATAGGGACGAACTTGTCGACCTTGAAATGGGCGCGAACCGTTTCGAGATCGCGGACATCCTGCTGGATCGTGACGGAGTCGAGCGACTTGAGCGGTGACGATCGCCCGCGGCCACGCATGTCGTAGGTGATGACGGTGGCGACGTCGGCGAGCTGTTTGAAGTCGTCGTAAACGATGAAGCTGAGCGGGATGATGAGCGTCGTCGGACCGTTGCCGGCTTTCTTGTAGTGCAACGTTGCGCCATCGCCGGCGGCGATGTCTCCTTCTTCGACCGGCGTAGCATCGGCAGCGAAAACGGCGGCCGGCGAGCCGGGGCCGTCGAAGAGCACCTTCCACGTTCCATCGGGCTGTTTGACCCACACCGAGTTGAAGTTGGCGATGTGATGGCCCTCGGCGTTGTACACCGGTCCAGCGGTCTCTCCGATCGTCCCCGCGGCATTGATTGCTACGCGGTCGGGACCCCAACTGAAGGGAGGCTCGGGTGAGTCGAAGTAGCGCGACCAGCGTTCGATGATGGCCTGCTTGCCGGCCATCGTGCGCCGCGGCGCGAGGAAGGTAGCGTCGTCGAGGACGAAGCGGAAGGCGGCCTGATCGTGGCCGGCGAAGGCCTTCGCGAAGGCGATCTCCGACTTGCGCACGTCATCGGCCGGCGTGGCGGCAGCGGGGAGGATCGTCAAAAGCAAGAGTGCGAAAGCGGCGATGAATCGCATCGTTTTTCTCCTTCAGTCGAACATTCTCGAAGGTTTTCGACCGGCGCAATGTCACGAGCGGTCGAAATTCGGAACAAGCGGTCATCCGGCCTGGGAGCGCGGGGATCTTGCCCACAACGGCGGCCGGGACGTCCGCGCTCCCAGGGCTATCATCGTTTCGTGAGCCGCACCCGCATCGCCTTTTTCGTCTTCATCGCCGGAACCGTCATCGGTCTCTACTTCGCGATGCAGGCGTATTGGAACCCGGCCATCATGCCTCCGCTGCGATGGAGCCAGGCCATCGGCATCAACCTGACCTACTACTACCTCTGGACGGTGACCACGCCGCTGGTGGTGATGATGGCGCGGCGGTTCCGTTTCGAGAGCGGACGCTGGAGCATTTCCTTCTTCGCCCACGCGATTGCCAGCGTGGTTTTGACTGCGATCCAGATCGTGGTCGGCGAAGCGATCCTCACTCTCCTCGGCTTGCGCGACACGGGTCCGTTCTGGTCGGGTGTTCGCTTCTCGTTCGTCGTCAACTTTCAGTCCAGCCTTCCGACGTACTGGATGATTCTCTTCGCCTACTTCGCCTTTGATTACTACGTGAAGTATCGCGACCGGGAGCTGCGCGGCGCGCAACTGGCGGCCGAGCTGTCGCGCGCGCAACTGCAGGCGTTGCGCATGCAGCTCAAGCCGCACTTTCTCTTCAACACGCTCAACTCGATCTCATCGCTCATGTACAGCGACGTGGAGCTGGCCGACACGATGCTGGCGCGGCTCAGCGATTTTCTCCGCCTGACGCTCGACCGCGAGCTGGAGCAGGAAGTGACGCTGACGGAGGAGCTGGAGTTCATCCGCAGATATCTGGAGATCGAGAAAATCCGTTTCGAGGACCGGCTGACAGTGAGTGTCGACGTCGGCAGCGACGCGGGCGAAGCACGTCTGCCGGCGCTGGCGCTGCAGCCGCTGATCGAGAACGCCATCCATCACGGAATCGCTTCGCGTCCGGAAGGGGGATCGATCGCCATCGTGGCCCGGCGCGACGGGGACACGTTGCACATCTCGGTTTCCGACGACGGCGTCGGCAGCGAAGAGTCCCATCCGCGAGAGCGAATTGGTTTGACGAACACCCGGGCGCGGCTGGAGCAGCTCTACGGCGCGTCGCAACGCTTCACGTTTGCCGACTCACCGGCCGGTGGGTTCGTCGTGGAGATGGTCATCCCGTTTCACACCGGGAGCGCGTGATGCAGTCCATCCGGACGCTGATCGTCGACGATGAGCGTTTGGCGCGGGAGAAGGTTCGCGCGCTGCTGGCCGGCGACGACGACATCGAGATCGTCGGCGAATGCGCGAACGGCACCGAGGCTGTAGCGGCGGTTCGAAAACAAAGGCCGGATCTGATGCTGCTCGACGTGGAGATGCCGGGAGCGAACGGATTTCAGGTGCTGCAGCGGCTGCGCGGAGAACGACTGCCGATGGTGGTCTTCATCACCGCGCACGATGAGTACGCAGTGCGCGCCTTCGAAGTGGAAGCGGTCGACTACGTGATGAAACCGTTCGACCGGCGCCGATTCACCGACGCGCTGCGGCGCGCCAAGCGGAAGATGGCCGAGCCTGCCGAGGATTCCGAAGCGCGTATCCTGCGGCTGCTGGAACGGATGCTGGAGAAGAAGCCGCTCGATCACTTCGTCGTCAAGCAACGCGATCGAACGTTTCTCCTGCCGGTGCCGGAGATCGACTGGATCGAGGCGGAAGGGAAGTACGTCCGGCTGCACGCCGCCGGTGCCGCGCACCTCGTGCGCGAATCGATCGGCGACGTCGAGGAACGGCTCGACGCGCGCAAGTTCCTGCGCATCCATCGCGGCACGATCGTGAACGTGAAGCGAATCCAGGAAATGCATCGCGGCTTCGGCGGCGGACTCTTCGTCCTGCTGCGCGATGGTACGAAGCTGACCATGAGCAGAAGATATCGGACGCGGATTCGCGAGGTGATGGGGCTGGAAGTTTAGTTTTCTATCTGCGTACATCTGCGCCATCTGCGGATAGCCGTTCGTTCCATCTGCCAACCGCTCGTGACATCCCATATCGCCGCACGTTCACCAACTCCTACCGTCATCGCTCATGCGCGATGCCTGGCTTGGCCACCCACGCGGTCTCTCCGTCCTCTTCTTCACCGAAATGTGGGAGCGCTTCAGCTACTACGGGATGCGCGCGCTCCTCATCCTCTTCATGGTTGCGCCGGTCGCCAGCGGCGGGCTGGGATTCTCGACGCGGCGCGCGGCAACGATCTATGGCCTCTACACGATGTCGGTGTACGCGCTGTCGATTCCGGGCGGCTGGTTCGCTGACCGCGTCATCGGCCACTACCGATCGGTCCTCTGCGGTGGGATTCTCATCACCTGCGGCCATTTCTCCATGGCCATCCCCACGCTGCAAACCTTCGCGCTCGGTCTCGTGCTCATCGTCCTTGGCACGGGGATGTTGAAGCCGAACGTCAGCACGATGGTTGGTTTTCTCTATGCCGCCGAGGATGCGCGGAGGGATTCGGGATTCTCGCTCTTCTACATGGGCATCAACCTCGGCGCGATGACTGCGCCGCTCGTCTGCGGGTTCCTTGGACAGAAAGTGAACTGGCATGCCGGCTTCGCCGCTGCCGGCGTCGGAATGCTGATCGGATTGACGCAGTACGTTCTCGGAAAAAAGCACTTGCCGGAATCGACGCCGATGCGTGGACGCGCAGTCAGCGATGCCGTGCATGCGCCGCTGACCGCATCCGATTGGCGACGCATCGGCGCGATCTGCGTCCTTTTCGTTTTCGCGCTCATCTTCTGGAGTGTCTTCGAACAGGCCGGATCGACGCTGACGCTTTTCGCCGATCACCACACGCGTCTGTCGGTATTCGGGTGGACGTTTCCATCGAGCTGGTTTCAATCCGAGCAGCCGCTCTTCGTCATCGCGCTGGCTCCCGTCTTCGCCTGGCTCTGGGTACGCCTCGGCAAACGCGAGCCCTCCAGCGCCACAAAGTTCACGCTCGGCCTGGCCCTGGTCGCGCTCGGATTTCTGATCCTCATTCCCTTTGCCCGCATCGCAGAAACACAACACACGCGCGTCAGCCCGCTCTGGCTCACACTGCTCTACCTCGTGCACACGTTCGGCGAGTTGTGTCTCAGTCCCGTCGGCCTCAGCCTGGTGACGAAGATCTCGCCGAAGAAAGTCGTCGGCCTGATGATGGGCTTCTGGTTCCTGGCCACATCCGTCGGCAATTTCTTCGCCGGCTGGATCGCAGGATTCGCCGATCGCTATCCGCTATACCGGATTCTCACGATCGACTTTCTATTGCCAGCCGCGGGCGCGATCGCGTTGGCGATGCTGATCAAGCCATTGCGAAGGTTGTCGACGTAGGTGAGCGGCGCGCTAACGCTTCTTCGGCTTCCCTTTGGCGAATGGCTTCTTGAATTTGTCGAATGGCGTCGCGGGACGGTCGGACGGCTTCGCACTCTTGTCGAACGGCTTCTTGCTCCGATCGTACGGCTTCGCTGTCTTTTCGTATGGCGTCTTGCTTCGATCGAACGGCTTCTTCCCGCGATCGAATGTCTTCGCGGTCCGTTCAAACGGCTTGCGTGCGGTTCGCGGAGACTCATCACGCCGGAACCGGCCCTCAGGCGGTCCGCCGAACTTCGGACGGTCTGAGCTCGACTCCGCTGCCGCGACTTTCAGATTCACCGGCCGTCCGCGGAACCGCGCTCCGCCGAGTTTGGCGATGACGTCATCGCGATGGCGCATTGGGATCGACACATACGTGATCTCGTCGCGGATCTCGATCGGTCCGATCTCGCTCCCGGAGATGCCCGCTTCGTTGGCGATGGAGCCGACGACGTCGGCGGGGCGGATGCCGTCGCGTTTGCCGAGGGCCATGGAGAGGCGGACTTTGGCCTCGTCGTCATGCTTGGTTTCTGCGCGCTGCGGCGGCGAGAACGATCTCGCAGGGGGCGGCGCTTCGACAGGTGCTGCTACGGCGCGCGTGCCGTGTGCCATCCGCGCCGCTGCCGCGGCTACATCGCCCATGTCGAATGGACCTTCATCCGCAAGCTGCGTGACGATCTCCACGTAGAGATCAAGATTGCCGGCTTGCAGTTCCTTGCGCAGTGATTCCTTGAAGACGGCGATGCGCCGCGCGGCCACGTCGGCGCCGGACGGCATCTTCATCGGCTTGATCTGCGTCCCCGTGAAGCGCTCGATCTCGCGCATCATGCGGCGCTCGCGCGGCGTGATGAACAGCGTGGCTACGCCGCTGCGTCCTGCCCGTCCTGTCCGTCCGATGCGGTGCACGTACGCTTCGACATCGTTGGGGATGTCGTAGTTGACGACGTGCGTGATCTGCTCGACGTCGAGCCCGCGCGCGGCTACGTCGGTAGCCACGACGATGTCGAGCTTGCCGGCACGCAGTTTCCGGATGACCGTCTCCCGCTCGGCTTGTTTCATGTCGCCATGCATGGCCTCGGCGATGAACCCGCGGCCGCCGAGTTTTTCCGCCAGCTCGGCCGCGCCGTTCTTCGTGCGACGGAAGATGAGCACTGCATCTGCTTCTTCCAGCTCCAACATCTGAGTCAGCACTTCGAGTTTCTGTCCCTCGGCGACATTCAGGAATCGCTGTTCGATATCGGGCGCGGAGAGCGTGTGATGTTCGATCTCAACGCGCTCGGGATTGGCGAGATGCCGCTGCGCGATGCGCGCGATCGGCTCCGGCATCGTGGCCGAGAAGAGCGCAACTTGCCGCGGCTTGGGAACGAGCGAGAGCATCCGCTCCACCTCGTCGATGAATCCCATCTTTAGCATCTCGTCCGCTTCGTCGAGAACGACCATGCGTACCTTTGCCAGATCGAGCGTTCCGCGGTCGAGATGATCGATGAGCCGGCCCGGTGTGCCGACGACGACGTGCGCCCCGCGCTGCAAGTGTTTCATCTGCCCGAAGATCGGCGCGCCGCCGTAGACGGGGAGGACGCTGACGCCATCCAGTTTTTTCGCATACGAATGCATGGCCTCTGAAACCTGCATGGCCAGCTCGCGTGTGGGCGTAAGCACGAGCGCCTGCGTGGCTTTGCTCTTCAGATCGAGCTGCTGCAGGAGCGGCAAGGCGAAGGCGGCCGTCTTGCCAGTGCCGGTCTGGGCCTGTCCGATCAAATCGCGTCCTGCCAGCAACGCAGGAATCGTTCGCGCCTGAATCGGTGTCGGCGCTTCGTAGCCGAGTTGGGCCAGCGTTTCGAGAAGAGGAGTGGAAAGCCCGAGGGATGCGAACGTGGGATCGTCAGACATCGTGCGACTGTATCAAGTGATGGCCGTCGTTTCACACGCCCTGATCGTTCGTTTTCCCTCGCGCCCCAAATCCCCAATGGCTACTTCTTGTACGTAACCTGCACCGCAAGATCGTCGAGCGCCTTCTGTGATGCGCCGAGCTTCTGCAGCTTCGCGAAGTCGTACTCCCAGATCAGCGTGTTGCCTTCCTTGCGCGTGGCGTTGCTCGAGACCACTTCGAACGGGGCGGTGATCTTCCAGGCCACGCGAAGGTTCTTGAAGGCGTCGTTCATCATCTTCTCGGTTTCGGCATCCATCTTCGGCCCGGCCTCGCTCGCCTCGGCCTTCACTTTTTCGGCCGGGTTCTGCGGCTTGGTGTGGATGGAGATCGTCTTTGCTGTCTCGGAGATCTCCAACCCCTGGAACGGCGTATCGAGGACCGACTTCTTGGTCGGATCGCCGGGACCTTCGCCCTCTTTCTTCGTGCCGAGCTTTACACCGACCAGACTGGAGATCTTGTCGAAGGCGAACTTCATGTTCGTGGTGACGCCGAATTCCTTCTCGCTGACGGAGACGTCGAGCAGCTTGACGCCGGGCGGGAGGCCGCCTTCCGCATCTTTGCGCGGATCTTCGGTCGTGCTGGTGCTCTTCTTCTGGTTCTTCTTGAACTCCGCTTTCGCCGCGGCGATGTCCGCCTTCGTCAGCGGACTCTTGTCGCCGCTCATCTCTTTCTGAACCTTGGCCATGATGGTGACCATCGGCTCCATGTCCACGCCGAGCTTGAAGTTGGCCGTGCCGGACAGGTCTTTCTTCAGCTCGATCGACTGCTCCACTTCGAAACAGCCGGTGGCGAAGAGGGCAAACAGCGACGCAACGAGGATCCCGCGAGTGCGATTCATCGGATTCTCCTTTGCCGAAGAGTATAGGTCGGACGATGGGGGAGGCGTGTGACGCAGATGACGGAGCAGATCAAAAATCTCTGTCCGTCTGCGTCATCTGCGGATCACTTCCGGCCACCCGCCCGAAACCGAAGCGCGCTCCCGATCACGGCCAGGCTGCCGGCAATGTTCGCTGCCATTCCGACGATCAGCGGCCATTGCCGGATACGGATTCCGTAGGTGAGGTAGACGATCTGTCCGCCGAGGAAAAGCAGATAGGTGAGGATCGATACGTCATCCGAGCTTCGCCGCTTCCAGATGCGCACAGCCTGCGGGACATAGGCAGCCCCGGTGGCCACACCAACGACTGAGACGAGCCAAGCGAGAAGAACATCGAATGAGGCCATGAGCGAGACGATACGTCAGATCCGGCGTGAACTACCCCCATTCGTCGTCGACAAGCGGCTGCCAAGGAGTTGAGACGGATTCGAATCCCGTCAATGCCCCACGGCGTGACGCCGGAACGGTGGGGCGGCGGTGAAGCTGATTCCGGCTCCGACGATCGTTCCGTGGTGCGTGTGCCACGAGTCCTGCGCGTTTCCTTCGAATCGGTACCAGGCCTCCAGCGACTCGAACTGGCCCGTGACGTCGCCCGCCTCCGGGATGTTGGGCGCGAACATCGTCTGGCGGATCTGTGCCTGCGTCCGCGCCACTTTCCAGATGCGCAGATCGTCGATGCCTCCCGCCGCCATGAAGTCCCAGTTGGGGTCGCTGCCGATGCGCATCGGCAGAGTCGACGTCGACAGCGGGACGGCGTCATCTCCATCGAACACGAGATTTCCGTT
>Ga0307511_10001116_pt1 | contig 28614 bp, 17 predicted proteins | sample 13_EM_MG_FD_200266 | JGI IMG/M metagenome (GOLD analysis project Ga0307511, IMG submission 200266) | Populus trichocarpa ectomycorrhiza microbial communities from riparian zone in the Pacific Northwest, United States - 13_EM | ecosystem: Host-associated > Plants > Roots > Unclassified | place...
ATGGCACGGTGTTCGACAGCTCGGTCAAGCGTGGTCAGCCTGCCACTTTTCCCCTGAATGCCGTAATAAAGGGCTGGACGGAAGGCCTGCAATTGATGCCTACCGGCAGTAAATGGCGTTTTTTTATCCCTCCTCACTTAGGATATGGGGACAGGCAGGTAAGCGCCCAGATAGGACCCAACAGCACCCTGATATTTGAAGTGGAACTACTGGGAGTGAAGTAAGCGGGTAAGGATCAGATAAAGACAATTTTCGGTTCGGGAAAACTTTTACTATATTATACCGCGGTAAAAGTATTCCTTCGCCTAAAATAAGATTGTCATGTTTAAAAATCCGGGTATTATCCTCTTTCTGGCTGTTATCCTGATCGCTTTTTTTTCTATCCGACTGACCATTACTCCTGCTGCAGAAAATAAATTGGCAACGGCTACCGAATTCTCGGTGAGCCGGGCGTATCGCCATCTTCAGCAGATTGCCAGAATGCCTCATAGCATTGGCACTCCTGAAAATGCCCGTGTGCGTGCCTATATAGATTCGGTCTGCAGAGCGCTGGGATTGTCCGTTGAAATTCAGCATACGACTGCGACGGTCGTTCATGGACGTACTGCCCTGGCAGGGAATGTCTACAATATCATAGCAAGATTAAAGGGGCAGGACAACAGTAAAGCCGTATTGCTGGCTGCGCACTACGACTCGCAACCCAATGCGGCAGGTGCGGGAGATGACGGGGTTGGGGTCGCAGGCATGCTGGAGACGGCGAGCCTGCTAAAGTCGGGAAAGCCTTTGAAAAATGATATCCTGTTCTTATTTACGGACGGAGAGGAAGATGGGTTGCTGGGAGCCTATGGGTTTGTACAGAACAGCCCGATCCTGAAGGAAGTGGGCATCGTGCTCAACTTCGATAACCGGGGAAACTCCGGGACCACCACTATGTTTGAGACCAACCCGGGCAATGGATGGGTGATCAGCGGTTATGCCCGGTCGGCAGCTCACCCCTTAGCCAATTCCCTGAATTACGAAGTTTATAAGACCCTTCCGAACAGTACGGACTACACTGTATTCAAAGATGCGGGGATCGCGGGTCTGAACAATGCCTTTATCGAGGGGTTTGTCAATTATCATAGCATGACGGACGATCCGGAAAACCTGGACCGGAATACTTTTCAGGAGACCGGGGATAATATGGTGAGCCTGGCGAAGTATTTTGGCGATGCTAAAATACAGGAGACAAAAAGGGCGGATGCTACTTATTTCAATGTTATCGGCAGATGGATGGTCCGGTATCCCGCCTCCCTGAACATCTTTTTCCTGGTGCTGGGCAATCTGCTGCTGATCGCCTATCTGATAATAGGTCTTTATCATAAAAAGATACTGGTCGGGGGGCTTCTATGGGGGATCCCTATCTTCCTGGCTACTCTTGCCCTGCTATATGAGGCAAATCATTTTTTCCTCCGGGGAATACGCGCCGCATACCCCTTGTATGATCATTTTTATGGGTCCAATTCCTACAATTCCTATAACTACTTTTTTGCCATGGCCATGCTGGCTATTACGGTGTATGGCTTTATATATCAATGGGCCTTGCGGAGGTTCGGGCTGTTGTCGCTGCTGGGGAGCGTGCTGTTGATCGAAATGATCGTGACCGACTATCTTTATACGATCGCCCCGACGGCTATCTATTTCCTTTGTCTGCCCGTGATCTCGCTGCTGATCGCGTATTTGCTTATTTTAGGGAAAAAGGTTGGGGAAACCGGTCGGGTATGGCCTTTGGCTTTTCTGCAATTTATTTTTTCGTTGCCTGCTGTCTTATTCCTTTCTCCTATCATTTATTTCGTCTTTGTGGCTTTTGGGTTAAGCGATCAGTCATCTGCGGTGGTGATCGTGCTGGGCCTCCTTCTGGGGTTGTTGCTGCCGGTGCTGGACGGGGTATTCAGGGCCCAGCGGTGGCTGATCCCAGCCGCTGCCTGTCTTTTCTTTTTAATGTCGGTGGGCATGGCACATCTGCGGTCGACATATACGGAGGGGCATCCCCTGCAGACTAATCTGCGTTACCTGGTGGATGCAGATGCCGGGAAGGCCTATTGGACTTCGGATTTTGGAGCGGCGGATTACTGGAATATACAGTTCTTTTCTAAAAAGAGTGTACCCCTTCCCAGGGGATTTGTCGCGGGCCTGAGCAATGACGCGCCGTTGGTGGATACGGCTGCTCCCAGGCTGAGCCTGCAAAAGGATACGGTGGAGGGTGGCTTGCGGAAGGTCACCCTGCATTGTCAGGGGAGGGCCAATGCTGTTTCAGCCCGAATATCCCTTTCCGATTCCTGCCCTGCCAGTAAGATTTTCGTGGATGGGTCACCGATCGCGGGGAAAGCGGACAAATTTCATTATCTGGTGTATAAGGGATTGGCAGGAGAAGGATTTGATTTCATGCTGGAGATCGATCCCAAAGCGCCGCTGGATCTTACGGTGGCCGATCGTTCTCTGGGTCTGCCTATAGTTCCCGGATTCAATACGGCCTATTCATCGACTGTCATACCGGGGCCGGACTATAATAGTAACACGGTGCAGGTGACGAGACACTATCGGTTTTGACGGTCGTCTGCCGGTCGGTCTTTTACCGGCATCCGGTGATCTTTAGAATCTTTGGGATGCCGATCGCATTATAAGACCGTAACATTTTGTCGTCGAATGATTGCCGAAGCCGCTGAAGGGAAGGCGCAGAGATCTGCCATCCTAAAGGCAGTATGGGGGAATAAAGATTTCCTTTACCGTCTTTGATGCCGGAGCCTGTTATCCAGATGGAGCAATAATCGGAATGAATCCCCTGAAATTGGATGGAGTCGGGGGAGTACTGAAATTGAAGCGTATTGTCGGCTGCCTGTGCATTGCCATAAATACCGCTGTTGACAATACCTACTATCGGGCTGACCAGCTCAAAGCGATTGGACACCAACTGACGGGTATCGGGATTGTAATAGGGACTGTTGGTGATGGAGACAAAATGAAAACGCACTTTTTTCATCAGCCGGGAAAAGACCGAATCCTCCGGAAAACTTTTTTCGCGGCAGGCGAGCCGGGCCAGTGCTACAAAAATGGCTTCGGAAGTGGAAGCGCCCGAGTTGTCTTTTCCTCCGCCATCCATAAAATGATAGCCCGGTCCCATTTTGCCACTGGGGCTGATAAAAGGGAAACGGGCGCTGAGGAAAGCCCCTGTCATCAGCGAAAGGGATTGAAGGGAGTCTTTGTGCTTTATACGTTCCGCATTGAGGGCGTCTACCCTTGACCGGATGAAAATAGTGGCCGGGAAGCTGGCGTTGTCCAGCTGAACGGGGGCACAGATCCCTTTCAACCCATCGTCGACATTAAGTGTATTGGAAAATAATAAGGGTACTTCAAAGCGGGCGCGGTTGTTGTGACTGGTGTCCCATAAGGCATCGAATTCCTGGCCCAGTTGCAGGTGGAATTCCTTTCTCCCAAAACCTTCCCACAGGTCCTCCTGTATCTCGGAGCGGTCTTTCCATAAATGAAAGCTGGTAGCAGACGCCCAGGCGTCAGCTCCGAGCATATTGCTTAATACAGGAGTGAGGAAATCATGCCGATAAAAGTGTTGAAAAGAATCCAGTGCGTAGGACCTGCTATTGCTGTCAAGGTACCTGGCCCGATAGGCACATTGCAAGGCCGCTCCGACGGCGCCGCCTGACGCTCCCGAGACAGAAAATACAAAATGTTCAAATCCCTTGTGATCTGTCCTCGTGGCGATCATGCAGGAATCGAGCCAGGAGAAGACCATATTGGTAAAAGCGGCGGCCCGTATCCCTCCTCCGTAGGTATTGACAAGGAATACGGGGAAACTATCCGGCTCGCGGTCAATCTCCACTTTTCTTTGCAGGAGCCATTCCTTAAAATATTGGTCCAATGCCAGGGGGGCTGGCGTATAAGTTCTGTTCGTTTGGTGCACCGCGTGATAGTCATTATTGGCAGTGATGGATATGATCAGGCCGGTTATAAAGATCAGGAGTACAAAATTTATTTTTTTCCAGAGGCTCACCCGGATGAGGAACGTGAAGAGTAAAATATAAAAAACAATACCTGAAAGAAGGACCGGGAGGCTCAGGTAGGTGCAATCCAGTGAGAGGACAGACAGCGGGAAAATATTGAGTATTATAAAAAGGATGGCAAGGAGGCAGGCCGAGAGCAGAATGGGCCATCCGATCTTCCTTCCCAGCCAATGGCCGTCCCGGAAAATGAAAGACCGGACGCTGACAAAAATGAAAAAAGCAAATGATAAAAGAACCAACTGCCAGAAAAGCCAGACGAGGGAGTCTGGAGTATTACTTTCTCCCCGTATGATAAAAAGGCGGATGAAGGCCGGGATCAGCAGGCCGGGAATGATCATTACGGAAAAGGCTACGGCCTTGCTCTTTCGGGGTCCCCATTTATTTTCCATCCGTGAGTAGCAGGATCCGGCCAGGTCTTTTTTGATCAGTGCAAAGAATAGGGACAACAGACCCAGCAGCCATATTGCCGGCGGGAAAAAATCTGTCCGGGAATGTATGCGAATGACGCGTAGGGCATTCAGGATGGCAACGGCTGGTACGATGATGGTACTTACTCCCAGGAACCGGGATACTTTTTTTTCGGCATATTGCAATGCCGGATCGGACAATTCAGGTTCTGTCACCGGAAAGACCGGACCCCTGTATTTCTTTTCAAAAAACAGCTTGGACAGGTACCAGTTCAGGAAGGCGGCTATCAACACGACTCCCACGAATAAGAACACCCCTTCATCACTGGAATTGCTATTGATCAGCAGATCCTGTCCCTGGTCCAGCATCCATATGGGAAGGGCAAAGATCAGCACGCTGACCAGGATGACACGGTACCGGAATAACTGGTATGCTTTTTCTCTTATGTAGTCGGAGAGCCGCTGCAAGAGAACGGAAAGAAGGTGTAAAGGGGTGAGTTTCATATATAAGGGGCAATGCTTCCCGCGAAAGAACGGGAATTTTCTGATATATGCAACCTTCACTCTATGTTTATCCTTCTATGTTCTACTTTCTATTTGACCACTGTTACTTCAAAAACGTCTTTCAGGCAGTTCAGGCCATCTTTTACGGTATAGACGGTTGTTGAAGAAGGCCGGACCGTTATGCTTTTGCCGTCACCGGATATTTTACTGTTCGCCTTGCCGGTGCTCCAATGACAATCGCCGGTAAAAGGGGCTGTAAGGGTAATGCTTTCTCCTTTTTTGACGGAAAGGACATGCCGTTGATTGACTCCTTTCATCATCGTGAAATGATCGCGGATCACGCCATCGGCGCCAACCCATTTCCAATCCAGGCGGTTGCCCTGTACTTCCAGCATTCCGGCTCCTCCATGTGTGGCATCTGAATAAGGCAGGGCTTCATGGGGGAACGAGGTTTGTTTCCCGCCCAACTGGCCGGCCGAGCCGCTCACTACGTAGACTGTACCTTTATTCCCATCGGCTGAATCCTTGATGTAGGGGCAGGAATTGGGGGTTCCATCGTAAAGTCCGGAGGAATTGCTCACGAGGTGTATTGCAGGATTAAAGCTGGCTTCCATTCCAAAGTGACCTTTCATCAACCTGGACCTTTCATAGTCGTGGCTATGTCCGCATAAGACCAGGTCGACGCCGTAACGTTCTATGATCTGTATGAAGTTCTCCCGGATCTGTACCAGGTCCTGTTCCTTGTCGGAATTATGAGATCCCATCGTATAGGGAGGATGGTGCCAGTAAGCGATGATCCATCCCTTGTTCTTATTGGCTTCCAGGTCTTTCTTTATCCATTCTGCCTGTGCTCCTGTGGTGTCATACATTTTCCTGCTGTCTTCCCTTCCATAGGAATCCAGGGAGAGAAAGTGGATATTGCCCAGGTCATAGGAATAAAATGAAGGGTTATGGGAGGGGACGCCGCCTGCCTCGCCATCGACGGGCACGGAGAAGATCTGGTAGTAGGCTATATCGTGGGTGTCCTGTGCCGCCTTATCATCATTATAATCATGATTGCCTGGTGAAGGGAACATCGGGTATTTTTTCAGCAGGGTATCTTTATAAATATTAAAAAAATTGGATTGAAATTCGGCATCTCTTCCGTAGGTGTAGGTGTTATCGCCCATAAGGAGCCATGCGTCCAGGTAATTATTCCCCAGGTAGCGGGTGATCTGGTCCCTCACGTTACGCTGGTTGACCGAATTATTTCCGCAGTCTCCCAGGCAGGCTATCCGGTAGAAGCCTTCCGTTCCGGGGGTGGGTAAGGTGACGAAATAATTATCTGCTCCGACTTGCAGGGTATCCTGCCGGGAGCCGATCGAGTAGTAATATTTAGCCCGGGGCTCTAGTCCGGAAAGTCGTACTTTATGTTCTGTGGCCTGCATCGAATCGGTGGCTGTTTTATCCAGGTGGTCCGGAGAATTGCCATAATGAACTACTCCTTTTACGAAGACATCCGTCCGCCAGCGGATAACGATGCTGTTGGAGGTAGCCACCTGCAGATAGGGGCCCCGTATGAGGTTGGGATGGGGATGGGCGGGCTGGGCTTTGGAGAAGAAAGAAAGGGCCAGTAAGACGAAAAAGAGGGCGACAGTTTTTTGCATGGTATCTTGATTATCAAATGAAAGCGGGGCCAAAAATAGGCCTCCGTATATTACTGTAATATTAAGATTTATGGTCGGTTGAATCCGTCAAAGCGTGGAGGAAAAGAATAATATCCTGCATTTCCTGGTTGGTCAGGTGTAAAGGGGTCGATGGCAGGGTCTGTTCGGGAACTTTTAGCCCCAGCCCTGCTCCTCCGCCTTTATTGTAAAATTCCAGCACTTTTTCCAGGCTGCGAAAGGCGCCGTTATGCATATAAGGATAAGTGTTCGCGACGTTGCGTACCGTAGGGGTTTTGAAAGCTCCTTTAAAGAAGTCAAAAGGGAAAAGGGCATATCGTCCCTGGTCTGTGCTAAGCCGGGGCCGGTCGAATTGATCGGTGCAGGTGGTTCCTAGTATTTCAAATTCGGTCAGTTTATAATTCGGCGGGATCAGTCCGTTGAATAAAGGGATAAAATGGCAGGTGGCGCATTGTGCCTTACCCATAAAGAGATTGGCCCCATTTATTTCCCGTGCATTCAGTGCGTGGGTATCTCCCTGCATATAGTGGTCGAAGGGAGAGTTCATCGGATGCAGGCTACGGACATAGGCGGCGAGGGCAGCCGCGATGCGCCTGATCTCCTGCTCGCTGCTATCGCTATTCAGTGATCTCAGGCGCAGGGAAGGGTTGCCGTTCATTTCCAGGGAATCATGTAATACGGCTCTTACCTGCTCTTCCAGGGTATTTACTCTTCCATCCCAGAACTGCCGGTATTGAAAGCCGCTATATAATAGTGTGGGGGTATTTCTTTTTAAGAGGCCATGTCCATCGAAGGTCTTGTTGGCAGGAAGCTGGTCGGTGAATGCTCTTTCCGGGCTGTGGCAGGTGGCGCAGCTTCGCTGACCGTTGCCGGAGAGGGTTTTGTCGGAGAAGAGGATGCGGCCGGCAGCTGCTGATCCTCTGGCGGTATCTCCGCGAGGGAAGTTATTGGGGAGGAGGGCGTTGGGGCTAAAAAGATTGTCGGCCTCATAATTAAGCACCCCATTCGTATTCAGTTCCAGTTGCCTTTCCCGGATCAATGCACTTAGCTGGTGTTGGAGGGGCAGGGCGCTTCCCGTTAAAAAAGCGAGCCGGTCGAAGGCATCAAATCCGGGATCGTTCCGGAGTTGGGCGATGGCTTTATCGAGAAAGCTTAATAAGCTATCGGACCTTGATTCCCGGGGGATCAGATAAGGCTGCAATTGGGCGCTCATAGACTGTAAGGCTTCGCGGGATTCCGCGAGGCCGCTCTTCAGGGAAGGAGCGTCATAACCTGTGATCTCCAGGCTCATAATCCGTATAAGTTCTACCCGCAGGCTTTCCAGCAATTGCTGATCGGTGACCTGGAAATCATATAAAAGGGAGAGGAGATCGGCGGCTGAGCTGGTCACTGCGTCTGCCTGTTGCAGGAGTTCTTTTTTTGGGAGGGGTCCGTTATCGTACAAAAGGGATTCGATCACCTGTAAGCCTGCCGGTGACTGGTATTCCATGTCTGGTTCCTCCGGTTCGTATTTGGGAGGAGCGTTATAAATACGGGCGGGGCCGGGGAAGAAATATTCCAGGAAGGATTCTATTCTTTTGTAGTGAAGCCGGCAGATTTTGAGCTTTTGCCGGGCGTCTGCGATGGAATGGGGGGATGCCGGGTTGATCGATTGAAGGGCCGAACGCAAGATCCTGCAGCTGGCGGCGAATTGGGGGGCTTCCTTCCTGAAATAGGCCATACCGGAGTCAACGCCCTTTGGATTTGTCGTTACTGAATTTACCTTTCCAGCATTCGATTCTCTTGAATGGCTAATCGCCGGATCGGGTGCAGGTCTTATTAATCCCGTTAATAAAAGGCAGGATACAGAAAGCATAACAACAATAAAAATCGCCCGCATGCCGCAAATTAAGAAAGACTCAACTGTCCCGGATCAACGGTTGGGAAAAAATAATCGAATATTAATGAGGGGGGAGAGGGTATGTGTTTTGGAAGGGTTAGTGTGAAACTTTTGGAACTATTTGATAGCGAGTCAGTTGGAAAAAGTTCATAAAATTCAATGTATGTTCATGGGAGCTGATCTTGCTTTTGCATAATATTTAGGTATAATCAGGGGCAGGGGAATTCCAAATACCAGTATCAGGATCAGGGCGCTTCTTAAAACGGGCACCAGGTTGAAGTGAAATGGGGCATACCCGATGAGGGGAAGCACTGCCAGGTTCATCACCATCCAGATAAATAAGCCATACAATAGCCCCCCGGCTGTTTTATATTTTTTCAGGAAGGGGATATACGGAAATATCAAAAAGTACAGCGTGACAAATGCCAGGCTGATGCAGTAATGCATGCCCAGGCCGAACAGGGCTGTTCCCATTCCTCCTTCAAATGCCGATTTTCCTAAAACTGCGCTGGCTATCCCCTGCAATAGCCGGAGGGGGGGCACCTTTCCAAGGATGGGCCCATAAACAATAATAGCAGAAAGGATATCCAATGTACCGGCCACAAAAAGCGCCAGAAGAATGGTGTTTGTGGCCGGTGACAAAAGACTGTCTTTGGTTTGTCGTGCAGACATTGATCAGGGTGTTGGTGACTCAATAATAAGGTGGATCGTTTTGCCGTGTACTTTTAAATTTCTTATATAGATTGCTGACCGGAAAATAATTTCAATCGATTAGGTACTGATTTCAATGGATGAACGGATTGACCGGCCGGGTAGGGGATTGCCGGCGAATGGCCCGCGCTTGCTGATCATAGAGTCCTGGTCTGTATGAATCCGGTAAAAGGCTCTTTATAAGAGATCCCTACAGGGAGGCTGATATTGTCTATCAGCACAAAATTGCCTTCGACTTTGGAGATATGGTCGCCATTGATGATATAGGAATTATGGATCCTCGTAAAATTACAGGGGAGCCTATCCATTAATTCCTTCATTCTTTTGTAGGTTATGATCTTTTGTTTTTTTGTATGGATACATATATACTCTTTCAGGGCTTCAAAATAGAGGATGTCCCTGAAATTTATCCGGATCATCTGCTTGTCTGATTTTACAAACATGTATTCTTCGGGCGGTGCGGGCGGCGGTATTCCGTTGGCTACTTTGGAGACGGCCATCATAAAACGCCGGAAACTTATAGGCTTCAGTAAGTAATCTATTACATTGTATTCATAACTTTCCAGGGCATATTCGGAATAAGCGGTGGTGAAAATTACTTTCTGTTCTTTCGGCAGGATATTCATTAGTTCTATCCCGCTCAGGCCGGGCATGTCAATATCCATGAATATAAGATCCGTTGCCGAATGGCTGAGGAAATGTAGTGCTTCCACGGCATCAAAACAATTTCCTTTCAGCGTCAGATAAGGGACCTTACCGATATAATCCTGCAATAACTGCCCGGCATTCGGTTCATCGTCTATGATAAGGCAACCTAGTTTTGTCATAAAGGAATGTTTAGTTTACTGGTATAGGTATCCTGTGAACGATCGCTGACCAGCTTAAAGTCATCGCCATAGAGTATAGAGAGCCTTTTCGACAGGTTGTTCAATCCAATGCCCCAGCCATTGCTGGTCCCTCCGGTGTCGGGACGGATACGGTTGCAAACGGAAAAATCAAGGCGATGGGAGATCTGCAGCCGGATGGATATATAATTATTCTCCTCACGCTTGTCAATCCCGTGTTTGAAGACATTTTCCACTAAGGGGATCAGTAACATAGGGGGGATTTTTATTGCTGACAGGTCTTCCGGAAGCTCGATGGTCGTTTGTACGGGATAACGCATTCTCATCTTCTCCAATTCTATATAGTTCCGGATAAAATCCAGTTCTGCCGTCAGGAGTATTTCCTGTTTGGGACCCTGTTCCAGGAAATACCGCATGATGAAACTGAGTTTTTCGATGAGGTCTGCGGTGGCAGGCGATTCCCTCTGGGCGACAAAATAGATATTATTCAGGGTATTAAAAAGAAAATGAGGCTGTACCTGGGCCTTGAGCAGGCTTAATTGTGCCTCGGCGTGCTGCTTTAGCAATTTTTCCTGCTGTTGCCTGATCTGAAAAAAATCCAGGGTAAACCGGAAAGCTATGCTGAAAACGAAGAACAACGTATTGATAATGAATGGATAAATATAGTTCCTAAACCCCAGGTGATAAGGCGTTTTGAGAATGTAATGGTACCAGACATACTCCTGGCCCTGAACGCGCAGGAACGTGATGACGACCAGTAACAGTATTATACTGACCGTATAGGCCAGATATCTTTTCTTTCTGTAGAAGCGTGGCATTAGCCATAAGGCGTTGCTGTAAATAATGATCGCATAAGACAGGACGGAATGAATGGCGTAATTAAAGGCATCCGACAAGGGATATTCCTCTAAAATGTAGAAAAAGAGCATGCAAAAGAGAATAGACCAGATAAGCCATTGGAGCCTGGTCAATGTGTTGTATTTCGCCGGCATTCTATTTTTAAGAATTGTTTTTATAACAAAAAGATAACACTTTTAAGGCAATTTAATAACGCTATTCAGGCTGCCCCACTCATCATTATCCGGGAAAAAAGCGGGAAAATTTGAATACCTTACGGCGCTAATTATGATGTGTAAACCTTTACCGTTAATCCTTTTTGCGGCAGTTGTCTTCAGCTTGCATGCCCATGCGCAAAACCAGCTCACCGGCAGCATTAGCGGGAAGCTATTGGACAGTGCGACAAAGGAAGGGCTGAAAGGCGCCACGCTCGTTCTGAAGGATGGAAAGGATTCCGTCCATTGGAAATATAGTTTATCAAAGGAAGGGGGCATTTTTCGGATAGCGGCCATAACCCCGGGAGCGCATGTGCTGTTCATCAGTTTTCAGGGGCATGAGTCTAAGACTCTGTCTTTTTCGGTGAGTTCCACTACGCCTGCTGTCTCCCTGGGAAATATTTTATTGCCTGTGTCTTCCAATACGCTGGATGAGGTGACAGTCACTGCTACGGCCGGGGTCCGGGTGAAGAAGGACACGCTGCAATTTTCTCCTTCGATGTTCCATGCCAAGCCTAATGCGGACCTGGGAGAAGTAATGGGGAAAATGCCCGGGATGGAAGTCGATAAGAATGGGAATGTGACGGCACAAGGAGAAAAAGTACAACGGGTCCTGGTAAACGGCAAGCGATTTTTCGGGAATGATCCCACGATAGCTATAAAGAATCTGCCGCCGGATGTGATAGCCCGGATAGAGGTATTCGATGACTGGAGCGACCAGAGTAAGTTCACCGGTATCGATGACGGAAAAAGGGTGAAGACGATCAATATTATTACCAAGAGGAATGTCAACCAGGGCGAATTCGGCAAGGTGGTAGTGGGAGGGGGCGCCAGCCAGGAAAAGGGGCTCTATCATGAGAGCGTCAGCCTGCATCATTTCAATGACAATCAGATGCTGTCAGTGGTGGGGCAGGCGAATAATGACAATGGCCTGACTACTACTTTGGGTGGGGGCGTCAATTATGGCGATCAATGGGGTAAGACGACCAAGGCTTATGGCAGTTACCAGTATGGGAATACAAAAACTACCAGTTGGCAGAAAAGTAATACGGAGAATCTTATTCCCGGCGACAGCTCTCTTTTTTCACTGAACCAGCAGAGCGGAGAGAATACCGGCACCAAACACGACCTTAGCTTTAATACCGAATCGAAATTCGATCCGTTCAATTCGCTGACAGCACGTACCAGCATGAGCTGGCAGAACAGCAGCGCCCTATCCCAAAGTTATACGGGGACGACGAAGGGGATCAGTACCCCGTTGAATAATTCCACCTCTACTTCGAATAATAATACCCGGAACTTTACAGGCACTATGGACTTGTTGTTCGGGCACCGGTTTGGCCGCAGGGGGCGGAGCATTTCACTGGGGATCAATGCGGGACTGGGATCTGGTAATGGCAATGGCGTCAAACAGTATTTCAATCAATATCATAACGGTAACCTGCCGGATTCCGATGTTACGGTGAATCAATATTCGAATGCTCCTTCCACCAACAAAAATGTAAGTGCAACCGTATCTTACCTGGAGCCATTGAGTAAGAAATCTGCGTTGGAGCTGAATTATAATTATTCCTTCAATAATGCGCAGTCAGGGCATTATACTTTTGATTATGACAGCGCGGCTCATTCCTACAGCAAGGCCGACAGCCTGCTGACCAATCATTTTGTCAACGAGTTCAGCTCTCACCGGTTGGGGCTTAGCTATCGGTATAACAGCCAGCAAATAAGTTTTAATACGGGTATCGGAGTACAGCAAGGATCTACCACCAGTCAGAACCTGAGTAAGTCGACCAAACTGGACCAGCAGTATACGAATTTGTACCCGACGGTGAACTTTACCTATAATCTGCCTTCTTCGGCGCATATCAGTTTCAACTATGACGGAAGGACGAGCCAGCCGTCCCTCGATGCCTTGCAGCCCCTGACAGACAACAGCGATCCCTTGCATGTCAAGATCGGGAATCCTGCGTTGAAGCAGCAATTCACCCATGGCTTCCGCCTGTTGTATAACTTTTTTGACAAGCAGTCTTTCAGGAATCTCTTTGTCACGATCAATGCCAGTATCCTGAACAACAATATTGTCAGTAAGACGAATACCAATCTATCCACGGGCGTTGACACCACTACGTGGGTCAACCTGGATGGAAGTTATAATATCAGCGGGGGGATTAATTATGGGTTTCGTCTGAAGCATCCTTCTTCCAATGTCAATTTTACCACCGGGTTCTCCGATAATCATACGGTAGGTTTTATTAATCAGCAGCTCAATGCCTCCAGCAATTACAGTATTTCCGAGACGGTGAAATGGACGACTAACCTGCGCGAGCATTTCGATATCAATTTTTCCGCTACTCCTACTTATAATCTGGCCGTATATTCCGCCGAGCCGGCCCAGAACAATCACTATTTTTCGGAGCTGATATCTGCGGATGCCACTTACTTTACCAGGAATGGCTGGATGCTCGGTTCCGACATCAATTACACTTCTTATAGCGGCCGTGCTGCCGGATACAATACTTCGACGATGGTATGGAATGGCTATCTTGCTAAACTGCTGTTCCCCAGTAAACGGGGGGAGTTGCGTCTTTCCTGCCACGATCTGCTGAATCAGAGTTCCAGCCTGAGCCGGTCAGTCACTCCTACGATGATACAGGATTCGGAGAGCCGGGTGCTTACCCGGTATTTCATGCTGAGCTTCACGTACCATATCCGTCATTTTTCAGGCAGGGGGCCCACTAATCCCAGGGAAAGGGATAACTCAGGCAGTTAAATTGAGCTCAGCAGACAACCAAATTCAATATCAATTGTTCCTTCGGCATGGCACTATTCCCCGTTTTTGGCAAAGAGCCGGCAGGAGTCCGGCTGCAGAGGATACAACAATCTTTCAACTATGTGAAGGACAGTTTTCAAAATCCGGTACCTACCGAGGTGACTTTAAAGGAGGCTTCTATTTTAAAGATCCTGAAAGACTATCGGAACAGGCCTGACAATACCGTTCCGAATCACCCTATTCCTACTGTCCGAACGGATCTCCGAAACTTACCTTCCGATAGACCGGTGATTGTCTGGTTCGGGCATTCCTCTTATTTATTAAAAGTAAATGGTGTTCATGTCCTGGTAGACCCGGTATTCAGCGGGAATGCTTCCCCGGTGTCTTTCTTTGCAAAAGCCTTTTCCGGATCGGACGTCTATGGGGTAGATGACCTGCCGGAGATCGATATGGTCGTGCTGACTCATGATCATTATGACCACCTGGACTATAAGACGATCCTGCAACTGGTCCCTAAAGCCAAACATTTTTATACTTCTCTGGGAGTCGGGGCGCACCTGGAATATTGGGGGATTGCTCCGGGGAAGATTACGGAGTTGAATTGGTGGGAGACGGCGGCAGTCCCGGCGGGGGCGGAATTGAGCGTTGGTAAGCCGGGAGTGATGGACGGAGCGACCCTCACCGCAACACCGGCCAGGCATTTTTCGGGGCGGGGAATTAAGAGAGGGCGGACCCTTTGGTCCTCTTTTGTCTTGAAAATAGCCGGCTATTCAATTTTTTTGGGTGGCGATTCCGGATTTGGCGAACATTTTAAGGCGATCGGCGATCAGTACGGGCCTTTTGATGTCGCTATCCTGGAAGCCGGGCAATATGGAAAGAACTGGCCTCATATTCATATGCTACCTGAACAGACGGTGACAGCCGCCAAAGACCTCCGGGCAAAAATCCTTTTACCTGTTCATTGGGCTAAGTTCACGCTTGCCCTTCATCCCTGGAACGAGCCTATTCAGCGGGTCGTAAGAGCTGCCGTGGAAAATAGGGTCGTGCTGACTACTCCCATGATTGGCGAGCCTGTGATCCTGGGAGGCCCGCTACCGCAAACAAGTTGGTGGGAAGGCTGACGGACGCGGGAATCCCGGCGAATAGTAAAATATTCCATCAATATAGTAAAACCTGACATTGCGTACCCCCGGCAGGTCCTGTAATTTCAGCCTTCAAAGTATGACGATTGCTACATTTTGAAGATTTTACTATCAACCATACCCGGCACACTACCGGCCGCACTATCACGGAAACGGATATTATCCTTCATGCCGGTCAGACCGGAGATTTTTTCCCCCATCACATGGATGAAGAATGGTGTAAGACACAACCCTTTAAAAAAAGGATTGCGCATGGCACCCTTATTTTCAGCATTGCCATTGGCCTGACAGCTGATCAGATCAATGAAGCGGCCATGACGTATGGGTATGAACGGCTACGGTTCATCCGGCCTGTTTTCATAGGGGATACGCTAAAAGTTACGGTGACTATAAAAAAACTGTCAGAACACAAAAAACCGGAATACGGATTGGTCACGGAGTCGGTGGAGGCTTTCAATCAACACCGTGAACTGGTCATGGTCTGTGAACATATTTTAATGGTAAAAAAAAGAAATGTGTAAACTCTCTCTATGTCTGAAAAAGTTTTAAAAGGAATCACCTGGGGACATAGCCGGGGACTAACGCCCCTGCTGGCCGCCGCACAGCGTTATTCGGAATTGCATCCAGGTGTTACGATCCAGTGGGAAAAAAGAAGCCTGCAGGAATTTGCCGATTATCCGCTTGAGAAATTAACGGAAGCTTACGATCTTCTTATTATTGATCATCCCTGGGTGGGATGTGCTGCATCGGTGGGTTGTGTCCTGCCGCTGGACGAGCACCTTTCCCCGGAATACCTGAAAGAGCAGGCTGAGAACTCTGTAGGCTATTCACATCATAGTTACCAGTATGAGGGGCATCAATGGGCTTTAGCGATCGATGCCAGCACTCCTGCGGCCAGTTGCCGGATGGATCTGTTGCAGGCGGCAGGCCGGCAGGCGCCGGATACCTGGGACACTGTGCTGGAAATAGGCAGGCTGGGGCGGCTGGCCGTACCGGCTATTCCGATCGATCTTCTGATGAATTTTTATATGTTCTGTATTGCGCATGGGGCGCGACCTTTTCAGAATAATGAGGAAGTGATAGATGTAGTGACAGGGAGCAGAGCGCTTGAAACGATGCGGGAACTGTATTCGCTGGTGGATCCTCTACTATTCAAGGCTAATCCTATTGCTGTTGCGGAATTGATGACCACAACTGACGATTATTGGTACTGTCCTTTTGCTTATGGCTATTCCAATTATTCCAGGAAAGGATATGCCCAACACCTTCTTTCCTATACGGATCTTGTCCGGATGGGCAGTCGGGGACGTCTGCACAGTACCATTGGTGGAACGGGGCTGGCTGTATCTGCTTACAGCAAGCACCAGGAGCTGGCTTTGAAGTTTGCGGAAATGGTGGTTAGTCCTACATGCCAGTCAACTTTTTATGTAGAGCATGGCGGGCAGCCGGGGCACCGGCTGGCCTGGATCGACGATAAGGCCAACAGGCTCACGCATAACTTTTTTTATACGTTGCTGCCGGCTATGGAGAGAGGCTATATGCGTCCCCGGTATAATGGTTATTTGCATTTCCAGGATCACGCAGGGCAGCCTATTCAGGACTATTTATTGCATGGGACGGAAGAAAAATCAGTGTTGGCATCCATCAATAAATTATACCGGCAAAGCCAGGCCGCTCAACCTGTAAACCTGTTATCATGAATGCTCTTCCTTTACATGGATTGACCGTATTGGAATTCAGCCAATATCTTTCGGGGCCCTCTGCCGGCCTGCGGCTGGCCGATCTGGGCGCAAGGGTCATAAAAATCGAACGTCCCGTCACCGGGGATGCCTGCCGCCAGTTGTCTATCAAGAACCTTTGGGCCGATGGGGATTCTTTATTGTTCCATACGATCAACCGGAATAAAGAGAGCTTTACTGCCGATATCAAATCGCCGGAAGACCTGGCTATTCTTCATCGGTTGATCAGCCGGGCAGATATACTTACCCATAACTTCCGGCCGGGTGTTATGGAGGCAGTAGGTCTTGACTACGAGCGGGTGCGGGAACTCAACCCCCGTATTATCTACGGAGCGATCAGCGGGTATGGTAAGGATGGTCCCTGGAAAGACAGACCGGGGCAGGATCTCCTCCTTCAATCCATGAGCGGCCTTGCCTATATGACCGGAAATGAAAAAGACAATCCCATTCCCTTCGGACTATCGATAGCAGATAGTTTGTGCGGGGCTCAATTGGTGCAGGGTATCCTGGCTGCCCTCATCCGCCGGCAAAAGACGCGCCGGGGGGCTTTGGTGGAAATAAGTATTATGGAATCCCTGCTGGACTTCCAATTTGAATTCCTCACTACCTATCATAGCAGCGGGCAGTTGCCCAAACGCAGCGCCGTCAGCAATGGCAATCCCCTGCTTAGTGCACCATATGGTATCTATGCGACGGCAAACGGGCATATAGCTATTGCCATGGTGAACATCCCTCAACTGGCCCGGGCCATTCATTCGGAAAGCCTGGCGGCATTCACACAGGACGAGGCATTCAGCCACAGGGATGAGATAAAAAGCGTTCTTGCCGGGCATCTGGTCCAGCAGCCCGTGGCATACTGGCTGGAGAGGTTGCATGCGGAAGATCTATGGGCTATGGAGGTACTGGATTGGAAAAGTCTGACAGCTCATGAAGGATATCAATGCCTGCAAATGGAACAAACGCTGACTACGGAGGGAGGGCAACAGATCGTTACCACCCGTTGCCCGATACGTGTCAATGGACAAAAACTAGTTGCCGGAAAGCCTGCTCCGGCATTGGGACAAGATAACGGGAAGATAGTTATGGAGCTTTTAAAATAATCATTGCCTATGAATCTATTGCAGGATATGATCGTTGTTGATTTTAGCCAATTTCTGTCAGGACCTTCGGCAGGACTTCGTTTAGCAGATATGGGCGCAAGGGTGATCAAAATCGAACGTCCCGGCATCGGGGATATCTGCCGGCAATTGTATGTTTCGGATATCCGGATAGAAGGGGAATCTACTATTTTTCACGCGATCAACCGGAATAAGGAGAGTTACGCGGCCGACCTGAAGGATTCTGCCGACCTGGAGAAAGTAAAAGAGCTCCTTAAAAAAGCGGACGTGTTATTGCATAATTTTCGTCCCGGGGTGATGGAACGCATCGGGCTGGATTATGAAACCGTGAAAGCGCTGAATCCTTCCATTATCTATGGAGAAGTGAATGGATATGGAAATGAGGGCCCCTGGAAGGACCTGCCTGGCCAGGATCTTTTGGTGCAGGCCATATCCGGGCTCACCTGGCTCAGTAACAACCGGGACGAGCGTCCGACACCCATGGGGGTAGCCGTCGTGGATATACTGGCAGGAACGCATCTTACGCAGGGTATCCTGGCGGCCCTCTACCGGAGAGGAGTTGATGGAGAAGGGGCCCTGGTGCAGGTGAGCATGCTGGAATCCATACTCGACTTTCAATTTGAGGCGCTGACCTGTTTCTTTAATGACGGGCGGCAACTGCCTGTGAGAAGCAGGATAAATAATGGCAACGTAAATATTCCGGCTCCTTATGGCATATATAAGACCCGGGAAGGATTTCTTTCCCTGGCAATGGGTAGTATTCCGGAATTGGGGAGTTTATTGGAATGCCCGGCGTTGGCAGCATTTACCGACAGTACCGGGTGGTTTGACCGGCGGGACGAGATAAAAGAGATCCTTGCGGAGCACCTGCTGACAAGGACGGCGGACGATTGGCTCTCTATCCTGCAACCGGCCGATATCTGGTGTGCTAAAGTGATGAATTATGAGGAACTGATGAAGGAGACGGGCTACAAGATCCTGAATATGGAGTTGAGGGTAAAGACCAGCAATGGCCTTTCCATTAAGACCACCCGTTGTCCCATCCGGATCGACGGGGAAATGATGATATCGGAGACCGGTGCTCCCTTATTGGGGGAGCATAATGAGCGGATAGATGAACAATTTGGGTTGGGCAGAGCGGCAACATGAACTAAATTTATGGTTTTTAGCCATAAAGAGCATTACTATGCCGGATAGAATTATTGATACGCACGTCCATATCTGGAACTTTGGCCAGGCAAAATATTCCTGGCTGGAAGGAGATGAGTCGATCCTTAACCGTAATTATGCATTAGAGGAACTGGAGCCAGGCAGGATAACGGCAGGGATTACGGAAGGGATCCTGGTGCAGGCTGCCAACAACCCGGAAGATACGGACTGGATGCTGCGGGTGGCTGCTGATGCGGATTGGATAAAGGGGGTGGTAGGCTGGGTACCCTTACAGGACCCGTTGGCTACGGGGAGGATCCTGGCGGAGAAATATATCCGCAATCCGTATTTTAAAGGAGTCCGGCATTTGATACACAATGAGGCCGATCCTCGTTGGCTCCTGCAGGATGCTGTGATAGAGAGTCTGCGTTTGCTGGTGGAACATGATCTGCCTTATGATGTGGTGGGTATTATTCCCGGGCACATCCGAACAGCGCTGAAGGTGGCGGAAAAGGTTCCGGGATTGAAGATGGTATTCGATCATTTGAATCAACCCCCCATCGGGGAGACTGTCCGGATCGGGGGGAACTCTCCGGTCTGGAGTTCTTATCCGATCGCGACAGGGGAAAGGTTGGGAGAGTGGGGTGAATTAATGAAGGAAGCGGCTGGCCATAAAAATTTTTATGTTAAGATATCCGGGCTGGGAACGGCTTCCGGAAATTTTACCGAATGGAAGGCGGTTGACCTGGAGCCTTCTGTTGCTTTTGTCATGGAGCATTTTGGAGAAGACCGTTGCTTTTGTGGGGGAGATTGGCCGGTGTCCCTGCTGGCGGGCAGTTATGAAAAGGTGTGGGAGGCTTACAGGGAGATTATAAGGAAGTTATTGGATGAAGAAGGGTGCGAGAAAGTGCTGTATACAAATGCATCTCGTTTTTATAGACTTCAGGCCGAATAGGTTTATTGTCAGGAGGGGGGGCCGGGGGGTGTTGTTTTTTCGGGTAGGGTTGTCTACCTACTAGTAGGTAAAATTTCTTTGAGTATGTGGAGGATATTGATAAGAAGCTTGCGGCTAAAAAACGACGCCATATGAATGTATTTATCGGGTTGACCATGCTGATATTAGGCGGTATCTCTGCCGGTAGCAGTTATGTGCCTTTGAAAGGGGTAAAAGGCTGGGCCTGGGAAAGCCTTTGGGCTGTACAGGGAATAGTAGCGTGGCTGTTCCTTCCCTTTCTGCTGGCCCTGATCTTTACTCCTCATCTGGCAGAGGTGCTCCGCTCCGTTCCTTTTTCAACCCTGGCTTATACCTATCTGCTGGGGCTTTTGTGGGGGCTGGGTGGGCTGGCCTGGGGCATTGCCGTGCGCTATATCGGCCTGTCACTGGGATTTTCCATTGCTACCGGATTCCTCTCTTCCCTGGGCACTCTGGTGCCGATCATTGTTGCCGGGAGAATGATGGAAGTCCTCTCTACTACATCCGGTAAGATCACTTTATGCAGTATAGTCTTGTCCCTGTTAGGGATCTTCATTTGCGGGAAGGCGGGAATGAGGCGCGACCGGGAAACGGTTGTGCGGGAGACTGCTCCGGCGATTGCAGAGGGGAGTTCGGATTTGCCGGATGGAAGGCCTGCAGTTACAGGAGAAGCTGTGAATTCCGGGACGGCGGAAGATTTTCAATTTAAAAAAGGTATTCTTATCGCCCTGGTGGCTGGTGTGCTGGCTGCCTGTTTTGCTTTTGGGATTGCGGCCGGAGAGCCGATCCGTCAGGCAGCGATCGAAGCGGGGGCTTCTCCTTTATGGGCCACTACCCCTGTTTTTTTTGTCGAGCTGCTGGGTGGGATCACGGTCAACCTGCTCTATTGCCTTTTCATGAACGATCGGAATAAGACCTTCTCCGATTACCGGTCAGCCAAGGTAGCGGGCAAACTGGCTGGTAATTATCTTTTCTCTTCGCTGGTGGGAGCGCTGTGGTATCTGCAATTCGTTTTCTATGGAATGGCGGCTTTTTATATGGGCGCCTACAGTTTTTCCAACTGGTCCATTCATATGTCATTCATGGTAGTGGCCAGTAATTTATGGGGATATTATTTTAAGGAATGGAAAGGCGTTTCTGCCGGTACGATCCGGTGGAATAATGCCGGGATCCTCGTGCTGGTGATAGCAGGGATCATTATGGGAGTGGCGGGTTATTCGGCACAGTAAAATGCCGGAAGCGTATCTCCGACAACTTTGAAGAGAGAGGACTATGATAATAGAAACTAATTGCGCCATGCCGGATACTTTCCTGCCGATCGTCGTGATCGGGGCAGGGGGGATCGTCAATGATGCGCATTTACCGGCGTACAGGATTGCGGGCTTCCAGGTAGCGGGGATCTATGATCCTGACCGGGAAAAAGCGTTGCAGACTGCCCAAAAATTTGATATTCCTACGGTGTATGATAGCCTGGAAGATATGCTGGCCCGTTGTCCAAAGCCGGTTATTTTTGACGTGGCCGTACCCGGATCGGAGATCCTTTCTGTATTACGGCAACTGCCGCAGGGGGCCACTGTTCTGATGCAGAAGCCGATGGGCAATGATTATGCCATGGCCAAAGAGATCCTTGAACTGACACGCGCCAAACAAATGACGGCCGGCGTCAATTTTCAATTGCGTTATGCTCCTTTCATCAATGCAGCCCGTGATATGATCGGGAAAGGGACTATTGGCGAACTCTGTGATATTGAGGTCAACGTGAATGTGCTCACTCCCTGGCATCTCTGGAAATTCCTGTATGATACGCCGCGGGTGGAAATAGTATATCATAGTATTCATTATCTGGACCTGGTGCGTTCTTTCCTGGGCAATCCTGAAAGTATCTATGCTAAAACGGTGCAACATCCGGGTAGTCCGGGATTAGCTTCTGTTCGCTCCAGCATGATCCTGGACTATGGAGAAAGGGTCCGCGTGAATATTCTCACCAATCACAACCATGTCTTCGGGCTGCGCCATCAGCATTCCTATATCAAATTCGAAGGTACGCTCGGAGCGATCCTAATCAGGATGGGTTCGCTGATCAATTATCCGCAAGGTATGCCGGACAGTTTTGAATATGTCTTTTTGGAAGAAGGGCAGGCTCCTGCCTGGAAAACGTTGGAGATTGCCGGGGGCTGGTTCCCCCATGCCTTTATCGGGAGTATGGCGCAAATGATGATCGCTGCGGAAGGCGGTCTCGCGCGGCCTGATAATTCGGTGGAAGATTGCATTTATACGATGGCCTGCGTAGAAGCGGCCTATACTTCCAGCGCCAACGGGGGTGTCAAATTGCCTGTGTAATCACCATTCGGACGTGATCCCGGGTATAAACGTTCCAGTCCATGATGAAGAAGTTGTTATTATATATAAGTTTGTTTTCAGGGAGCTTTTTTTCCGCTCCCGCGGAAGGGAAACTCCCTCCTGTCAGGTTGCTGATGCCGGCTGCTGCTCCGGCCCGGGTGAAATTCGGGGCGGACCGGCTGGCTGCTGCTCTCAGGGGTGCAGGCTACCTGGTAAGGATAAGTGAAAAGGGGGCGGCGCTGGCCGGTCTGCGGATTGTTATAAATGATCATACTGCCGTTGTCAAAGAAGGATACTCCATCACCTCCTCCGGCAACACGATCCGGATCGATGGAGCCGATGCATCCGGGGCTCTGTACGGTTGCATGGAACTGGCTGACCGCATCCGGTCCGCCGGTCGCCTTCCTGCTGGTATACAACTGAAAGACCATCCGGAAATGGTGTTGCGCGGCGCCTGTATCGGCATGCAAAAAACTGCGTTGCTGCCGGGCCGGGGGCCTTACGAATATCCCTATACGCCGGAAAACTTTCCCTGGTTCTATGACAAGGCTCTCTGGATAAAATACCTGGATTCCATGGTGGATAACCGGCTGAATACCCTCTATCTCTGGAATGGCCATCCTTTTGCCTCCCTGGTACGCCTCGCGGAATACCCCTATGCGGTGGAGGTGGATGACGCTACTTTTAAAAAGAATGAGGAGATGTTCCGCTTCCTGACGGCAGAGGCCGACCGGCGGGGGATCTGGGTGATCCAGTTGTTCTATAATATCATCGTATCCAAACCGTTTGCGGAGAAGAACCACCTGAAAACGCAGGATAGAAGCCGGCCTATTATTCCCCTGATCGCCGATTATACCCGTAAATCGATCGCGGCTTTTGTCGAGAAATATCCCAATGTAGGGCTGATGATCACGCTGGGCGAAGCGATGGAAGGAGTGGGGCAGGACGATATTGACTGGTTCACGGGGACCATCCTGCCCGGTATCAAAGATGGACTGAGGGCGCTGGGAAGAACGGAAGAGCCTCCTGTCGTATTGAGGGCCCATGATACGGATGGTCCTGCGGTAATGAAAGCTGCTTTGCCGTTGTATAAGAATTTATACGTGGAAGCTAAATACAATGGAGAGGCGCTGACCACTTATACACCTCATGGCGCCTGGGCCGATCTTCACCGCCATTTGAGCAGTATCAGCAAAGGCCTGATCGAGAACGTGCATATTATGGCCAACCTGGAACCTTTCCGGTATGGCTCTGCAGATTTCATTCAAAAATGCGTTCAGGCCATGCATTCCGTATACGGTGCGAACGGGCTGCATCTTTATCCGCAGGCTTCCTATTGGGACTGGCCTTATGCGGCGGATAAAGCAGATCCCCGTCTGCTGGAAATGGACAGGGATTGGATCTGGTATAAAGAATGGGCCCGTTATGCCTGGAATTGCCACCGCGACCGGGAAGAAGAGATACGATACTGGAGCCGGCAACTGGCTGCCCGGTATGGCTGTAACGAAGTGCACGGAAGGGAGATCCTGGAAGCTTATGAGCAGGCCGGAGAGATCGCCCCTAAGTTATTAAGGCGGATAGGCATCACCGATGGTAACCGGCAGACCCTGACACTCGGCATGCTGATGACCCAACTGATCGACCCCGAGCGGTACGGACTGTTCACGTTGTTGTATGAATCGGAAGGACCTCCCGGGGAGATGTTAAGTCAGTATGCGGAAAGAGAATGGAAGCAGTTATCGCATGCCGGGGAGACTCCCGTGCAGGTTTGTGAAGAGGTGAGCAGCGCGGGGGAGGTTGCCGTACGGGCCATTACGCGGGCTGCTCCTTTTATTACCAGGGACCTTTCAGAGTTCGACCGGCTCCGGAATGACATGTATTGTTACAAGGCCCTGGCTGATAGTTATGCGGCTAAGGCCCGGGCTGCTTTGTACATATTGCGCTATAAATATTCCAATGATATCGGGGATCTGGAAAAAGCCGTGCCGTTGTTAGCAGCCGGTCTCGAATCTTTCCGGGATCTTTCAAAACTGGCCGGACCGGCCTACCTGTATGCCAATAGCATGCAAACCCAACAGCGTAAAATTCCAGTGAGGGGAGTGGACGGAAAATATAAGACCTGGGCGGAGATGCTGCCCCTTTATGAAAATGAGGTACATAGTTTCAGGAGCCATTTGGATTCTTTGCGGGGTGGTTCCGGCTCATTGAATGCTGGTCAGGTCCCGCCGCCTTTTCAGGAGGCTGCGGTTCAACTCATCACGAAGACCGATGGAGATTATACGATGGACAGTGGCAGTCGTGTGTATGCAGATACTTCCTTTGTGATACGGGCGGTAGCTGCTCCTTTAACAAGTTTGAAAGGCATTCGTCTGTCTGCCCGCCAACAGATCATGGAGGGAACTCAATTGCAATTCACCAATGCAGCGCCTGTAGATCTGCTGATTGGTTTCTTCGATCAGAAGGGGGGGCATTTTCTGCCTGCCCCTCAGTTAGAGACGGATGCCAGCGCCAATGATTATGGGCAGGCTGAACCGAAGATTGCCAATGCCCTGGTCATTAATGGGATGCCTTCCGTAAATATTCATGCCTGGACTTTCCCGCCCGGAACTCATACGCTGGCATTGGGGAAAGGCATGTGCCTGGTGGTGGGGTTTGTGAAGACGGAGAAGAGGAAGAGTTATGATGCAGGATTGAATGACCCGGGTAAAAAGAACCTGGACTGGTTGTTCGAATAAGAGTTTACATGAAGAGATCGCTTTGTTATATTTTATTAGCTGGATCATCGTTGTTGGCTGGGTTGGGCAGAAGCCTGGCGCAGGTGCACAATGCCTCCGCGGATTCCTCTTTGAAATTATGGTACCGGCAGCCTGCGCAGAAATGGACGGAGGCTTTGCCAATCGGCAATGGACGCCTGGGAGCCATGATCTTTGGCGGCGTCGCCGAAGAGCATATCCAGTTCAATGAATCGACTTTGTGGAGCGGAGGCCCCCGGGATTACCAGCGGGATGGGGCTGTCCAATATCTCGCACCTATCCGTCAGTTGCTGGCGGAGGGGAAGCAGGCCGAGGCAGAGGATCTGGCAGAGCGGCATTTTATGGGTAGGAAGGATCGGGATGAAGCAGCATATGATTCGTCGAAGAATGCATGGACAAAAAAAGTCCGTTCGGATACCGGCTGGGCGCGGGCCGGTCTAGATGATCATGATCACGACTGGAAAGAGATGTTGTTGCCGACGCCCAATGGATGGGAGACGGCGGGGCTCGAAGGGGTTGACGGGGCGGTATGGTTCCGGACTTCTTTCGAACTGCCCCAGGCCTGGATAGGGAAAGATCTGGTGATTGACCTGGGACGAATAAGGGATGTTGATTTTACTTATGTGAATGGAAGGCTGGCGGGATCGGGAGAAGGCATTAGCAATAAACGACATTACAGGATCAGCGCCTCGTTGTTAAAGTCCGGAAAAAATGAAATAGCGGTGCAGGTCATTAATTTCGATGATAAAGGAGGCCTGACCGGTGTAAAGGGGGACCATAGGACCCTGATCGTTTATCCGGAAGGGAGCGATCCCGAACAGGGGCTTGCCCTGGGACCCAACTGGAAATACAGGGTGCAGGACGAAGAGGCGCCCTCCCTGCCTAAGTATGAGGCAGATTACCAGCCCTTCGGAGATCTTTATCTGCGTTGCCCGGGCCAGGAAAATGCTACCGGTTATCATCGGGAACTGGATATTCGCCGGGCCATTGCGACGACTTCTTACGACTGTAACAGCGTACACTATACGCGTGAATATTTTGCCAGTGTACCGCAACAGGCTATCATTACGCATATAAGGGCGGATAAGCCGGGTAAGATCAGCTTACAGGCATTTTTTAAGACGCCCCACCGGTCTTTTTCCACACGCAGGATCGATGATCATACCCTTGCGCTGTTTGTGAAGGTCCGAAACGGCGTTCTGAAAGGAGTGTCGTACCTGCATGTACAGGCCCTGCATGGTCATCTGGAGATATCGGACGATGGGATAAGCATCCTGGGGGCCGATGAGGTGGTATTCTATCTCACTGCCGCTACGAGTTTTGTAAATTATAAAGATGTGTCCGGGGATCCTTCTGCGAGATGCCATGAAATAATCCAGGCTGTTAAGGGGCGTCCGTATGCTGTTGTCCGGGCTGCTCATATCCGGGAATACCGGCAGTACTTCGATCTTTTTTCTATAAGCCTGCCTGGCGGGGGGAGCGGGGATTTGCCAACCGACGAGCGGATCCGGCAGTTCAGTCCTGAAAAAGATCCGGCGCTGATCGCCCTGTACCTGCAATATGGCCGTTATCTTCTGATCGCCAGTTCCCGTCCGTCTTCACCCGTTCCTGCTAATTTGCAGGGTCTTTGGAATGATGCGCTTACACCTCCCTGGGGGAGTAAGTACACTACGAATATCAACCTGGAAATGAATTACTGGCCGGCGGAGCCGCTGCATTTGTCTTCCTGTTCCCAGCCCTTGTTCCATCTGATCCGGAATTTATCGCTGGCCGGGCGTATGACAGCAAAGGAACATTATGGCGCCCGGGGTTGGGTGCTGCATCATAATACGGATCTCTGGTGTGGGACGGCCCCGATCAATGCATCCAATCATGGTATCTGGGTCACAGGCGGAGCCTGGCTTTGTCACCAGTTGTGGGAGCATTACCTGTTCACGAAGGACAGGAATTTCCTGCAGGAATATTACCCGGTTATGAAACAGGCGGCGGAATTTTTCGATGCTGTCCTTATAAAAGATCCGCACACAGGCTGGCTGGTCAGCACTCCCTCTAATTCTCCTGAACATGGCGGTCTCGTAGCGGGTCCTTCTATGGATCACCAGATCATACGCGATCTGTTTTCGAATTGTATTACTGCTGCCGGGGTATTGAATGTTGATCCGTCCCTGCGTAAAGTATGGGAAGAAAAATATCGTCAGATCGCTCCCAATAAGATCGGCCGGTATGGCCAGTTGCAGGAATGGATGGAAGACAAGGATGATACGGCTGATCATCACCGGCATGTGTCGCATTTATGGGGCGTTTATCCGGGCACGGATATTACGTGGGATAGTTCATCTCTGATGAAGGCCGCCCGGCAATCCCTTCTATATAGGGGGGATGATGGTACGGGCTGGAGCCTTGCCTGGAAAGCCAATCTATGGGCCCGGTTCGGGGACGGAGATCATGCCATGCAATTGGTCGATAAGCTATTGTCTTCCGCTGCCGAAACACAAGGCGGAGAAAAGGGGGGCGTTTACCCCAACCTGTTCGACGCGCATCCACCGTTCCAGATCGACGGCAATTTCGGAGGAGCTGCGGGTATCGCAGAGATGTTGCTACAGAGCCGGAATGGTACGATCGATCTATTGCCTGCCCTTCCTTCGGTATTACCGGACGGGGAAGTAAAAGGTATCTGTGCCCGGGGAGGCTACGAATTGAATATGAAATGGCAGCGGGGAATATTGCAACAGGCAGAGCTTATTTCCCGGGCTGGTGGTAATACTGTATTGCGTTATAAAGGAAAGGAGATCCGTTTGTCCACGGTGCCGGGTGGGCATTACCGGCTGTCCGGCGAACTGACTGGCGGTGCCGGGGCGCCGGGAAGGACGGGGGTGGGGATGGTTGTCAGGCAGGACATCTCTTTGGATAAAGGCTGGCGGTCTGTAGTCAGTGAAAAAGATTCAACAGCTTTCCGGGGATTTGAAATGCCCGGCTATAAAGACAGGAACTGGCCGCTCGTGGACGTACCGCATAACTGGGACGCCTATGGAGGATACCGGAGATTGCGGCATGGTAATTTGCATGGCTATGCCTGGTATCGAAGGAGTTTTCGGGTGGCGAGGAGTGAAAAAGACAAAAAATATTTCTTGTGGTTTGAGGGTGTAGGTTCCTATGCTACTGTATGGGTGAATGGCGTTCGGGTCGGTAGTCATGCGGGGGGCAGGACTTCTTTTACGCTTGATATAACGGGGGCGCTGAAGGGCGGAGATTTTAATAATACGGTAGCCGTTCGGGCAGATCATCCTGCCAATATCCGTGATCTTCCCTGGGTCTGCGGAGCCTGTTCCGATGAAAGAGGGTTTTCAGAAGGGTCTCAGCCCATGGGCATTTTCCGGCCTGTTCATTTGATTACGACCTATGCTATGCGGATCGAGCCTTTCGGTGTACATATCTGGAATGATACTACGGTATCGGAACAGGCTGCTTCCTTGTACCTGGAGACGGAGATAAAGAATTATTCGGGGGGTGGGG
>Ga0307511_10001117_pt1 | contig 28601 bp, 34 predicted proteins | sample 13_EM_MG_FD_200266 | JGI IMG/M metagenome (GOLD analysis project Ga0307511, IMG submission 200266) | Populus trichocarpa ectomycorrhiza microbial communities from riparian zone in the Pacific Northwest, United States - 13_EM | ecosystem: Host-associated > Plants > Roots > Unclassified | place...
AAAAAAAAAAAAAAAAAAGCCAGCGCCAACTATAGGTGGTGGTCGGTGGGAGGCAAATGCTTACGCGGACGAATCAAAAGCTTTCCCCACAACCACCACTCCGTGATGCCAATCCTGGTCGTAACTTTCGTGAGTCCGGTTTTCCTAACCCGTTCTGAGTCGCCGACGTTCCGCTCCTGTGAAAATCAATATCTGCGAGGGATCATGTATCGCGATTGCGCAGGGGGCCGGTTACGGACGGTGTGCGATGTGGATTGTTGGGGCCGTTGGCTAACGTTCCGCGCGTAGGTTCGTCATGGTGAATCTGTGGATAATCTCGTGAGTAAGGTACCGCCGAGATTTCGACGGCCACCTAACCCATACTTCCGGTAAATATCAGAAAGACATCTGGCTGGATGGAAGGATTCTCCGCTTTCAAACCACGGTACGGTCCAAATCCCAGTTGGTAACAAGTACCCCTAACTGACGAGTATCGGCTCATGATCGACGTCGATTCCTGCGATAAATCCGCTTTCCGACACGATCAGGAATGAATGTACGCAAACTATAACTATTCTGGAAGCTGCTGTCAAGGCCATAATCCGCTAACCTAACCGACGAACAGCAAGCCAAAGCTGTTGGGGAATCGCTATCCACAACGCCGTTCTCCCACATCATCGCTTCCCCGCTCCTCCGCGCCTACACGACGGCCCAAGCTATCCAATTAGCCCAACCCGAATCGACCCGCCCGGAGCTGGTTTCTTCCCCGCTTCTCAAGGAACAGCATTTCGGTATCGCGGAAGGAAATAAGTGGACTTTCCAGCGTGAACCCGGGCTTACGGATGAGGAGCGCTGGGGGAAAGGTCTATTCCCCGTCCTTGATGGACGACAGGCGAAATTCCCCGAAGGAGAGAGTCTTGACGATCTTAGGGATCGTGCCAGGCGGGCGATCAAGGAACTCGTAATTCCCATCATTGGGGATGTCGTGAAGGAAAAGAAGGAGGATGTTCATGTCGCTTTGGTCAGCCACGGGTTGTGCATCAGCGAGCTTGTTGCTGCCCTGCTTGGGCTTGATTATGAGAGGAGGTCCAAGGGTCAGGAAGTCCCGGATAGACAATACGCAGGATTGATGAACACCGCCTGGACAAGAGCGACGATCGACCTTGCAGTGGGTGTTTTTTTGACAAGACACGTTGGTATCGGTGGCTGATATCCATGGGCGACGAACCATGTAGAATGTCGGTGAAACTGCGGTGGACGAGAACGGTCTCCCAGCGCTCGCGGTTAGGGTGACGGACGTGAACGTTCATGGACATCTCCAAGGCTTGGTATGTTCTCATTTCTCTTCATTCCGCTGCGTATGAGTTGGCTAACGTGTGAATGTCTCATCACAGAAACGCCAGAAAGGCGTTGGTAGTGGCGCCCACGATCCGGCTCAAAGTGACATCCGTAAGTTCTTCGGGGGAGGTGTTATCGATGGTAAGAAGGCGACGCTGGAGGAGGGGAGAGCTGAAAGCAATGCTTTGGATGGGGCCACGGTCCAGCATTTGTAGTTCTAGAGGCTCCAGGTAGAGGGCGATAGAGGGCGATGTACTAGGACCTGACGGACGATTGGTCGCGTGGGTCAGAGACCAACACGAGGAAGCGTTTCCTGTGTGTGTCGAACTTCCAACCTTCCAGGATAGTCAACCGCCTCGAGTCTGGGTTGGAAACGGTCCCTGAGCCTCCTCTGTACCTCGTCTGGAGCGAGCCTCGCAACGGACTGGCTCACGCATTGGGGACAAGAGAATTTGAGCAAGGTGTGTTCCTCCCCGGAGTCTTCCAAAACGCATTCGTACACGTCCAAGGGGATATTACTCAAGAATGCGGTCTGATTTGGGTCCAGTGGAACGTATCCGACCGGGTACTCCAGGAGGAGAGCGGCGAGAGGGACGAGGAGATGCTCCCGCCCGGAGGTGAGGTCGGAGGGGATTTGTATGGCAACCATTGATGGGTACAAAGTGATATTTCCGATGACGTGGTCCCATATTTCCCGGAGTTGAGGTTGTCGTGTCATCTGCAAGGATGGACCTGAGTCTCGTTCATACGTAGAGGGGTGACGTGTCAATACTCACCAGTACAGGCGGGTTCTCCAGGCCGACGCAATCAATCCAGCCATCGCTTGTTAACTGCATGCCCTCCTCTATCTCTCCCTCCCTAAGAGTATACGCGTCTTCACAGCTCTTGCGCAGTAGAGTGGTATTGACGAAGAAGGTCTGATCCGAGGTTTGGTCGTGGATGTGAACCACACGCCTAAATTCGGGGAGAGCCTATGCGTTTGTCAGTTTAAGCATGGGAGTTGCGAGATGCATTGGAACCAACCTGGCTGAGTGTTCGTAGCATAGAGAAAAACAATTCTCCAGGGTTAGATGGTGTGAATGCGTCCAGGAGAAAGCCTGCGCTGTGTTCGGAACTGGGCTCAGGCAAAACAGATTGGGAGTTTGGATCAGAGTTACCGGATGCCACTGGCGACGAGGCAGAGGTCGTGGGCAAGGGACTTCACATGCCGAGTCGGTATGGTGTTGGAAGAGCCGCGGGGTGTGGAGAAGTTTGTGAGAATGCCCCCAGCCGCGATGAGGAGTGCCTCGAAAAACATGGTAGGTTTGGAAGGAGGTATGTTCTGGCGTGGGAATGGTAGTTGTTGTAGTGCGGAGCCTGCTGCCCAGATGCGAATTGTCCTGACGGTGGGGAATCCAAACGCGTAACCGAGCGAAAGCGATGGGAGCATTGCATTAACTATTATCGGGGCTTTACTGTGAATACGATGTAGTCTACTGGACAGATGTCAGCTAAGGCAACACAAGGAAGGAGAGATTTGGCAAGAACCTTAGCCGTAAGGCAACAACTTCTTGAGGTTGACCGTCTGCCTCCCCTCCGAGTAAGCTGTCTGAGATAGTCTATTCTTGCGTGCTGGCGATTTTCCGGCGTTCAAATGGCTGTGACCTGCCTTTCCCTGGAATTCGCGTTCAGTATTCGCAATAGCAACAGCGGAGCGAGGAGCCAGAGACGGAAACTCACGCGTTTGAAAAGCCCATTCGGGAGACTTCTCCATCTCTTCTTGGTCCCGGAATGCGATTTTAACTTTGGATACCAAAGCGCAGATGATGTTGTAAATGACCGTGAGCTTGAACGGAAACCTGCCACCGCATTCAGCAGGAAGGTCGCCGAGGTGGAGGTGAGGAGCATTGGGGAACGGAACGGGAGCTGTGGCTGCGACTGCGTGACCAGGGCGACTCGGCGCGTCTGATGAAAGTAGGCGCCCTAGGATCCCCTCTCATCCCCGGGTCGCACACCGATAATCTCGACGACCACCATGAGCTCCGATCCGAATCCGAACCAGCTGGGCCCAACCCCCCAAGATGACGCCGACAGGGTAAACAAATTCACACCAAGTTTCGTGACAAAATATTCAAAGGCCTTGGATAGATTCGGCTGAAGCGGTTGGCGAAACTCCAGAACACCTCTAACACGAATACCCCCGGGACTTCTAAGCCAGCTACACCACCACGGCAAGGCACGCCTTCAAAACCAAAACCGATCCCTGCTCCGACCCCAAAGACCACCCAACCGCCAGCGCAACTAGTTCAATCTCCTACCGTGAAGAAACGGGCACCCGCCACTCTCGCACGTCTCGATCTGCCCGCTTGGGAACATGAGACAATTGGACATGTATTCAACGTCACTCTGGAGGTACGTGTCGGTTGTCTTCGTTGGGATGAATCCGTGCTGACCTGTCGATTACAGAAAGAGGTCGCGGAGGAGAGCGTCTGGGAGATCATCTGGCTCAAGGGTGTGGCATCGGAGTTGGAGTCCGAGGACCCAGGTGCGCGTCCTACATCATTTCTAACCTCCTGCAGTCGCGCGATGGATACTAATTTTCAAATGCGCTCGCCTTGACCGCTTATAGCGATCCAGAAACCATTCCGGTTAACGGCAGATCTAGCCGACAGGGTGTTGATCGCACGACTCGAAATCGACCCCCAAGCAATGTCGTACGTGTTGGATCATCTTCATTCATCGGAATGCTGAGTATATGCAGGGACGATCTCGAGTATCTCTCCGTTCTTGCTTCGTTACCCGCCGAACAAACCATCTTCGAGTATCTCGTGGGTTGTTGGAAGCGATGCAACAAGGTTAGATCAGAGTTACTGAAGAAGGTAAGTAGTGACCGCGCAGACGGTCATGGTCGGAAGGCTAGATCTCGCATAGGGATTCCCCCCAGCCGAGACTCAGCAAGCCGTGAATCTCCTGGACAAGCTTCGGGAACTGGTGATCAGTTACACCGGGCTGACTTTACAAGACCCGGAAATGTTCCCCAAACCGTCGGGGTGGGTGGTTCATCCTTGCCTCTTTTTGTCCATTAACGGGCCGCCCTAGTCGCGAGGTTGGACCTGCAGAACTTGTCGCCCCTCTCCTATCACTTTCCTCGCTCTCGGGACCACTGCTCTCAACACCCACATCCTCACCTAACCAACTCTCTCCAACAGAAATCGAGCCGTTCCTCCAAGACATTGTCAAACGCTTCGAACCCGACAACGAGCTCGATGGTATCCTCGGTCCCGTCGTCCGTGCCCTCCTCTTTCACGAGAGCCTCTCCCGTCGAGAGGGCTTGGCTGGATCCGATTCTGGTTGGAGGCGGGTGATCGCAGGCCTTGAAGCCCTCGTGTCGATAAAACCAATCGCGATCATGATCACCCAGCTGGACGAATGGAACCCGAAAAACGCTACTGCCGCCAGCATTGAGAGGGTGAGCTTGATGGGCCCTTTGTGCAGGCTGAATGTGTTCGGACACGAGTGGCCGACCATTCCGGAAACTTACTTTGGGGACTTGGATAAGAGGAGCCGCGCAGACGTAGAGAGCTCGACCGCCAGTCTGAGAGGAACGTTAAAGAGTTTACAGGCGAGCCTTCAGAATGGCATGTATATTCTGTTTCAATTGGGACTAACCTTCTGGGCACAGAACTCTCTATTCCAAGTCTTTAACACTTTGGTCAGGGCGAGTCCAGAATCAAGGGAGGCTGTCTTGCAATATTTTGCACGGGTCATCAACTTGAACGTTAAACGAGCGGGGTTGCAAGTTGGTGAAGACACCATCGCAACTGACAGCTTCATGGTGAACCTCCAAACCGTCCTGTATCGGTTGGCCGAACCGTTTATGGACGCAAATTACACAAAGGTGGGGTTAGATCGAGGATAATGTTGTTATGCAACTGACATCTCCCCTAGATCGATCGGATCGACTCGCTTTACTTCGCTCGTTCAACAAGGCTCGATATTAAAGACGAGACGAGGATCAAAGCCACCAGCGAAGATGTTACAGAATGGCAAACAGAGAATGGCAAAGACGCCGGTGGGCAGGGATAACACGTCGATGGGATCACTGCTTACTCGCCCTTTTCCTCCTGACAGCTCCGCCTAACTTCATCTCGGACATCTTCTACCTTTCCCTCGCAATGTTCCACTTTGGCTACCAGAGAACGATTCAAGAGATGGACGATTTCGCAAAGCATTCAGACGAGCTCCAGAGGCATATCGACCGGTTAGAGAACGATATCAATTGGCAAGGTACCCCGTTTCAACAACGCACCGAGGTAGTTGTGAATCAGGCCAAGAATGAGCTCGCGAAGGTCAAGTCGACGTCGTACTCCTTTACGGTGCAGCTGTTGGATCCTGAGCATGTTTTCCGATCGATGGCATTCGCGACCTTCGTCTCGACATGGGTCGTGAGGTTCGTGGATCCGAAAAAGAAGCACCCGAACCCACTTGCCGAGTGAGTATGCCTTAATCTGACCTCTTGTCTTGTCCATTACGAATGACCCTTGGTGCTTCAAGTCTCCCTCTGCCACAGGATGTACCGATTCACTTCAGGGTATTACCAGAGTTCGTGTTGGAAGATGTCATTGACTATTTGTTGTTCATCGTCCGGTAAGTCCTCTCCCCAGTCGGAATGAACGCATTCTAACTGAGCCGATGGCTATAGGCACTCACCAAACTCCCTTGAACTCTCTGGGAAAAACGAACTCGTGATATTCGCCCTCACCTTCCTCACCTCAACATGGTACATCAAGAATCCGTTCTTGAAGTCAAAGCTTGTCGAGGTATACCTCTCGTGGTCAACCCTCATGTATGGCCTTACGCTGAGAAATGCACAGATGCTGTTCTTTGGGATCCTTGGATATGGCAACGAACGTACGGGTGTACTCGGTAACACCTTGAACAGTCACCCGTTAGCCCTCAAGCATTTGATGAGCTCCTTGATGAGTTTCTATGTCGGTACGTGGTGACGAGTCCGGTACATATGCTCCGAAACAGTGACCTAACACGCTCCATGGTTCAGAGGTCGAGCAGACCGGAGCCAGCTCCCAGTTCTACGACAAATTCAGTTCGTCGACAATCGATAACCTTCCTCGCCACCTTCTGACTTGGTCACGTAGATGCTCGACGGAATATTGCTTACATCTTCAAGGTCATTTGGAACAACCCTGCTCATCGGGAGGCCCTGGATAACGAAGCCAAGTGAGTGCAACATTCTGGCATTCGAGGACGACAGGTTGATGGTGATGATGGGATAGGCGTGTGGATAACTTCGTGCGATTCGTCAACTTGATGATCAACGATGTCACCTACCTCATGGATGAATCGCTGAGTGAGCTCGCCCAAATCCACAGCATTGAGACCGAGATGGAAAAGGCGGAAGAGTGGGCATCCAAATCTCCTCAGTACAGACGCGAACGTGAGGGCACCCTGCGGTCTTTGGAGCGTCACGCCTCTGGGTACATCACCCTTGGACGTTCGACGGTCGATCTGCTGAAGGTGTTCACGGCGGAGACCAAGAGTCCGTTCATGATGCCCGAAATCGTTGGGAAGCTGGGAGCGATGTTGGACTATAACCTGGAAGCCCTGGCCGGACCCAAATGCCGGGACCTCAAAGTGAAGAACCCGGAGAAATACAAGTTCGATCCTCGAGCGCTTCTGAGCGACATCATCCAAGTTTTCTTGAACTTGAGCGACGAAGAAGAGTTCGTGAGAGCCGTAGCGGAGGACGGGAGGAGTTACAAGAAGGAACTGTTTGATGGGACGGTGGAGATTTTGAAGAAGAGGGCGTTGAAGACGGACGATGAGATTGCGAAGTTGCTGGCATTCGTCCAGAAGGTCGAAATTCTCAAGACCACCCTCGAAGAGGAAGATTTGGGAGAGGTTCCGGAAGAGTTCTTAGGTGCGCCGGGGTTGGCAGGGATAGTTCTGTGCTTGACTAACGCTGGGCGTCCCGCAGATGCCCTGATGTACACCGTTATGAAGGATCCCGTCACTTTGCCGTCATCGCGTGCAGTGGTGGATAGAGCCACGATCAAGTCGCATCTGCTTTCTGATTCGAAGGATCCGTTTAATCGGGTTCCGTTGAAAATCGAGGAGGTCATTCCGAGTGAGTACCGACCCGCAGCTTCGTTTGGCGATTTCAAACTCACATTCCCTGTGCGCTATTCGTAGATACGGAGCTTAAGGCTCGGATAGACGAGTTCTTGGCTGCTAGGCACGCTGAACGGCGTGCACAGAAAATGGACACAAACTAAGGGTTGTTCTTGAGGGATAGGTGATTACTGACGCGGAAAGGATGGATGACCATTGTACATGTATAATACAGTGTCGAGGTTGGACTCCCGTTGATCTTAAGTTTCATTTCCATTCTGTGTCTGGCTGTGCCCATGCATCCAGTGAGTCTGGTGAACCGTGTACGAGGGTGACTGTACGCGTGAGGATGAAATATATCAGTCTCCAGGGCCTTCCGCATACTGCACGCTGTATCTTGTTCCTCCTACTTCGCAGTTGTAAACTCTGCATCACGTTTCCCTGTTCCCCGACTTTCGACGAAAACCTCCAAATCACTGCGCACATACACCAATATACTCACTATCGGGGACTTCCAAATGGAGCTCTTGCGTCCAAACTTCGCCAGGTTCGTAAGCGTTACGCTATGGAAGGATGGTGGCAATGCTCACCATCAGAATGAGTATAAAGGGGGTCGCCGGGCATTTTATATAGGGGTCTCATCGTGGCGTAGAGGAGACCTGTCAAACTCAGGATCAGCAGCTCCTGTATATACTTACACTGACTTCATATCACATCCGTATCAATCGCTCAGGTGGGCGCATCAGGAAACGCTTACAAGCGACGTGCATTTCCAATGATTTCCCCCGACAAACTCGGGCTCCCGCTTCAGAGAAGTGGAGACCTGGCTTTTGTGGATGTACTTCTACGCACTTATGTACAATCGCTTTCAACCTCTACGCTTGTGGTCGCCGTTCGAGATTGATCGGAGCTTTTTGATGATCGGCGGCCGTTGAGAAGGACGGTCACCAAAACGAAATTCAAAGCCTTTGACCACCACCAATAGATAGCTCCCGGCGTTCCGACCCATCGGTGGTATCTGCTGAGGTTCTCCGACCGACCTTTCACTGTGGCAGAGCTCCTTTCAAACGCGTACGAAAATCCTGTTTGTCTCGACTCACCTGTGCCGCCTCCCGATCGCCCCCCTGTTCAGTCATCGCACCTGCTCCCGCCGTACTGGTCCACTGAGCGAGTGTTTGTTCTTATCGTGACCCTACCCATGATCCTGTATCGTTACTAATATGTATTGTTGGATATAGAAACCACGTGCGCAAAGGGGAATTAGCTGAACCCCTTTGACGTATGCAGTGCGACGGATTGTACCCGCGCTAATCAAGCGCCGGTCTACATTAGAAGGTTTGCCACGAGCCTAACCGTCTGCTATTGTACCACCACCTATGCCAACCTGACGACGGAATGCGGTTCTCAAATCTCCTCTGCTTACCATTGAGGAGTCGGCGAGAGAGGGACAATGCCAGGAGCGGGGCCGTTGCCGCCCCAGAAACTGATCCGGCTATTCCACGTCCGACGGTGTCGGCTTCTGCCTTCTCCAACAGAAACCACAACCCAGTCCCTCCTAAGCCAGCTACACGACCACAAGTGGTCACGCCTCCAAAGCCGGAGCCCATCCCTCCTCCAACCCCTAGGACCACCGAGCCACCGACACCACAGGTCCAGCCCCAGGTTACCAAACCACCGACACCACGGGTTCAGTCCCAGGTCACCAAGCCACAGACATCACAGGTTCAACCCCAGGTCGCCAAACCACCGATACGGCAAGTTCAGCTCAAGGTCACGGAGAAACGGGCACCCATCGCCCCTCCACGTCTCGATCTACCTGCTTGGGAACATGGGACCATTGGACGTATCTTTAACGTCACCCTCGAAGTACGTGTCGTCTTTGTTGGGATGGTTTCGCGTTAACCTGTTGATCACAGAAAGAGGTCGCAGAGGATAGCGACTGGACGATCGTGTGGCTCAAGGGATTGGCAACGGAGTTGGAATCCGAGGACCCGAGTACGTGTTGCATGCCGTCTCCAGCCTCCTGTAGTCATACGACGGATGCTAATCTCCAAACGCGCTTGGCTTAAACTTGCAGCGATCCAGAGACCGTTCCGGTTGACAGCAGACCTAGCCGATAGGCTGTTGGTCGCACGGCTCGAAATAGACCTCCGAGCAGCGTCGTGCGTATTAGATCACCTTCACTCGTCACAATACTGAGCGCATGCAGGGACGATCTCGAGCATCTGACCGCTATTGCTTCGTTGCCCGACGACCAGACCACCTTCGATTATCTCATAGAGTGCTGGAAACGGGGTAACAGGACCAGGTCGGAGTTGCTAGAGAAGGTAAGTGGCGCCCCAATAGATCTTGGTGGTCGGAGGGCTAAACATTGCCCAGGGATTACCCTCAGCCGTGACTCAACAAGCCGTGAATCTCCTGGATAAGCTTCGGGAACTTGTGGTGAATTACATCGGACTGGCATTGCAAGAACCGAAAAGGTTCCCCCAACCACCAAAGTGGGTTGTCTCTTGTTCCTCGTTTTCTCCCCTGATAGACTGCCTTAGGCGTGAGGTTGGACCCGCAGAACTCCTTTCTCCTCTCCTATCACTCTTCTCACTCTCAGGGCCATACGCCTCCCCACTCCCATGTCCACACAGCCAACTCTCCTCAACTGAAGTCGCTCCGTTACTCCAAGACATCGCTAAGCACTTCGAACCCGGCAATAAGATTGATAGTATCCTCGGCCCAGTCGTCCGTGCCCTCCTCTTCCATGAGTGTCTGTTCCGTCGAGAGGGCTTAAGTGGATCTGATTCCCGCTGGAGGCAGGTCATCGCCGGTCTTGAGGCTCTCGTGTCGGTAAAACCCATCGCGGCCATGATCACACGGCTGGACGAATGGAACCCAAAAAATGCTACTGCGGCGAGTATTGAGAGGGTGAGCCTGATGGGTCCTTTATGCAGGCTGGGTGTGTTTGGACACGAGTGGCCGGCTGTTACGGAAACATACTTTAGGAACTTGGATAAGAAGACTCGTGTTGACCTGGATAATTCGGTTACCAGTCTGAGAGGAACGTTGAAGGGTTTGCAGGTGGGTCTTTGGCGTCGCTGTTCTTGCTGGAGCTAACCCTTCAGATGTAGGAGTCGCTCTTCCGGATCTTCGATAAATTGGTCAGGGCAAGTCCCGAATCGAAGGAAGCTGTCTTGCAGTATTTCGCACGGGTCATCAGCTTGAACGTCAGGCGGACGGGGTCACACGTCGATGCAGGCACTGTTGCAACCGACAGCTTCATGGTGAACCTTCAGACTATCCTATATCGGTTGGCCGAACCATTCATGGACGTAAATTATGCGAAGGTGGGGAACCCCGATGGCGATTTCGGCGTGGTTGACGCATCCCCCTGCTAGATCGATCGGATTGACCCCCTTTACCTTGCTCGTTCGACGAGGCTCGATCTGAGGAACGAGACGAGGATCAAGGCCACGAGCGAGGATGTCGCAGCATGGAAAACAGAGAATGGCAAAGAAACTGGTTGGCAATGTTACGTGGATCGATCTGAACTCTACCTGCTCACACACCCTCCCTTATAGCTCCGCCTAATTTCATCTCGGAGATCTTCTACCTTTCTCTCGCGATGTTCCACTATGGCTACCAGAGGACGATTCAACAGCTGGACCGTTTCGCAAAACACGCAGACGAGCTGCACAGGACCATCGATCTGTTAGGGGGTGTTATAAATCAGCTCCAGCAATTCCCCGGCTCACTCGTGGGCCAGGCCAAGCTTGAACTAGATAGCCTCAGGTCAAAGTCGCATTCCTTTACGGTGCAGCTCCTGGATCCAGACCATGTGTCCAGATCAACGGTGTTTGTAACCTTCGTCTCGACGTGGATCGTGAGATTCGTGGATCCGGAGAAGAAGCATCCGAGCCCGCTCGTCAAGTGAGTACGCATAGGCCCGTTCTCCGGTCGTGTTCTTTGTAGTTAATTGTTGGGTGCTGGAAGTCTCCCTTTGCCACAGGATGTACCGATTGACTTCAGGGTATTACCTGAATTCGTGTTGGAGGATATCGTCGACTATCTGCTGTTTATCCTCCGGTAACCCATTTTTCGGGCTGCAGAATGAACATATTCTTACCTGGAAAATGGTTCCAGGTACTCACCCAAGCTCCTCGATTCCCCTGGGAAAAACGGGCTCGTGACGTTCGCCCTCACTTTCATTTCCTCAACGTGGTGCATCAAGAATCCGTTCTTGAAGTCGAAGCTTGTCGAGGTGCCCCTTAGTGCTCCACTCTTACGTGTTATAGGAGGCTGAGAGTACGCACAGATGTTATTCCTCGGGACCCTTGGATATGCCGGTGACCCTACAGGTGTGCTGGACAATACCCTGAAAGGTCACCCGTTGGCTCTCAAGCATTTAATGAGCTCATTGATGGGCTTCTACGTTGGTGCGTAGCGACAAGCTTGACCCACGCGCTTTGACCCAGCAACCTAACGTGTGTTGTGATCCAGAGGTTGAGCAGACAGGGGCGAGCTCTCAGTTCTATGACAAGTTCGGTCTGTCGATAGCCATTGACTCGGTTCGTCACCCTCTGACTCTGTTGGTGTTACACAGGTGCTCGAAGGAACATTGCGTGCATCTTCAAGGTCATTTGGAACAGCCCTGCTCATCGGAAGGTATTGGATGACGAAGCCAAGTGAGTGACACTCGGACATTCAAGGGTGAGGAGTTAATGACGGCGGTGGATAGGCGTGTGGATACCTTCGTGCGGTTCGCCAACTTGATGATCAACGATGTCACGTACCTCATGGACGAATCGCTGAACGATCTCACCAAAATTCACCACATCGAGACCGAAATGGGGAATACTCAAGAATGGGCATCCAAACCTCTTGAGTACAGACGCGAACGGGAGAACACCTTGCTGTCTCTGGAGGGTCACGCCACTGGGTACATCACCCTTGGGCGTTCGACGGTCGAGTTGTTGAAGTTATTCACGGCGAAGACCAAGCGCCCGTTCATGATGCCCGAGATCGTTAGAAAGCTGGGGGCCATGTTGGATTACAACCTGGTGGCACTGACTGGACCCAGGTACCAGGACCTCAAGGTCAAGAACCCGGAGAGGTACAATTTCAGTCCCAAAGTGCTTCTGGGCGATATCATTCAAGTTTTCTTGAACCTGAAGGATGAAGAAGAGTTCGTGAGGGCCGTAGCGGAGGACGGGAGGAGCTACAAGAAGGAGGTGTTTGACGGGGCGGTGAATATACTGAAGAGGAGGGCGTTAAAGACGGATGATGAGATTGCGAAGTTGCGGGCGTTTGTCCGGAAGGTTGAGGACCTCAAAACGACGCTCGAGGAAGATTTGGGAGATGTACCTGAGGAATTCTTGGGTATGTCCATCTCACACTTTCACAGAGGCAATTCAGTACGTGACGGACCTGGATGGCATATAGATGCGCTATTGTACACCGTCATGAAGGACCCAGTGACTCTGCCAACATCGCGTGTGGTGGTGGATAGGGCTACGATCAAGGCGCATCTGCTTTCAGATTCGAATGACCCATTCAACCGGGTCCCTTTGAAGATCGAGGATGTCATACCGAGTGCGTACCGACCTGCGACTTTGTTTCATTGTTCCGGACTCACGACCCCCCCGTGTGGCATACGTAGATCCGGAGCTCAAGGCTCGGATAGACGAGTTCTGGGCTACTAAGCAGGCTGAGAGGCGGGGGCAGAAGGTGGACACTAAATAGGGTTACTCTGGGGGATTGATATTTATCGAGCGTTCGGAGGTTTCGGGAGGTCGGTGACCGTCTCCGACATATATTATATACCATATATTGCAGTGTTGAGGTTGGACATCTAAATACCAGTACAGTGCGAGGACAGTACGCCATTCTCGTTGTGGGCAACGAACTATATACACGTTAAATTAATCCTGACTTCGGGCTGAAGGGTTGACTCTTTTCTCCAGGATGAAGGGAATCGATAATTGGGAATGAACCTGTTGGTTGGCGAGCGCGTAACTTTCTGCTCGCTTTCCGTTTCTTCTCTGCACTTTTCTGAGGGTACCAATTCACAGAGATAAACTCACGATGTATTCAACGAATACACTGTCCGTTATCTGCAGCATGCCACATCTCGCACCCAAGTTTCGATTACATATGCAGAAACGTGCCCGCGCGTCCAGTGACCGGCCACGGAGGGCGATCTTGAGGATAGAGCACCAGTCAGGTGTATATTCCACAGAACCCGCCAGCACTTCCAACACTGTTTGTAGGTCATTTACATATGAAGGCATTTGAAATCCATGGAATCCTTCGCCAATCGCGAGTGCTTGATGAGGTGGAGGACTTGATGGAATCGTGATCGCTTATGCGAGGATCAGGAATGTTGGAGCTACCATCGCACGGGGGATTGGAAATGAGGAGTGCCCAATGCCCAATGCCCAGTCCCTGCGACCCTTCCCCCCAACTCGGGGCGCACGATTCCTGTGAGCCATCGGGGCGGTTGCCCTGGCCATTTCGAATGCCCGTCACTGGATTTCGACAATACACGCTTTCTGGGATCGGCAGGTTCGCCCCCCGGATGCTTGGGCCCGGAGCGAGGTCCGCTCAGGCACGAACTGGGATGGTGGTCCAGCGCACAGCATTGGAGTGGTACCGTAGCCAGTGATGTGTGGCAGTTCGCGGGGTCGAGATAGTTGTACATCATCTGCTGAAATTGAGATAGGCGTTCGCCAGTCAAAAGTTGAGCGACGGATCACATCATCGACGCTGCCAGTAGTGGATGTCGAATTGTGTATCTGGAGTAATGGTAACTTCACCTTTGTGTCGTCGCCTGGTGGCTCGAGGATCCATTCGTTTGAGCCTTGCAAACAACCGCGGGCGGGGATCGTACGTTCAGAGTTATCAGTGGTACGCACGCTGCGGGATTTGTTCACTTTAGAACCGGGATTCAGCGTGCAACCAACGTTCACCCTTTCGCCATCCATTGTTGGCCAGGAGCCAGCAGCCTGAGTCTCGGTTTCAGGGTCGGTCCCGGTCCCGGGGGATCATAGTTTGCACTGCTGGGATGGGAGCCCAGATGACGACGAAGTTCGTTCGATCAACCTGCGAGCCAAGCCTGCTGAACATTGGATGCTGAAAGTTTGAGCTGACGACCAGGCCACGGCCTCGGTCGGATGATTCCATCACAAGCTCATGGTATAACGCGTCGCAAACAAACAAGTAGACCCTGTGCTGGACGTGGAAGGAAAAGGCTCCAGCGACCACAATGGCACCGTATATCCCCTCGTTGATGCCCACCTGGCGACGTTGCTACCCTGGACTCACAAGCGAGGGTTCGATCACGACCATCGAGTCTTCGACCCCTCTGATCGCACACAGCGAGCACAGGTCTCGCTTTTGCCGACCGTGGCAGAACAACCCCAACCGGCGAATTGGAACTCGATGGTACCCGCCATCTCCCAAGATTTCCGGCAAAGCTGCAGGCCACACTTCCGAACCGGCTCAGTTCTCACGACGATGCCCGACCGTGTGCCCTTGCGTTGCGCATATATATCAAGTCTGCGATGATCTTTTTGGCATTCGCCCATCCCTCCCTTTCCACCAAAAGACTGCAAGAGATAGGTGCTCTGAGTGTCACGGGCCATCACTCGCTGTAAACCCTTCAACATGACACCCGAAATCCCCACCGCGGAACTCGTCGAACTCGGTTACGACATGTAAGTGCCAAGTTCTCTCATTACATCCTGCGCGGTTTTACTGAGCCCCACGTGGCCGTCTAAAACTACCAGCTCCTCCATCAAGGTTAGCTGGACCTCTTCTCACAGCCCGTTTGTTGGATTCTCAGCGACGATTTGCAGATATACGCGATTGGTGTAACCGCTCTTTGGATCTACGACTACTTCTTGACACTCGAGGATGAGGTAGCACATGCGTGGAAGACAAAGAACATGCTCAGTAAGTGACACTGGGAGTCTCGTGTGAATGAACAGGGTTAATTATTCTCCAGTATTCGTACTATTCTTGATAGTGAGTGATCCCATGAGGAAAATACCCTCTCGAGCCCCAAGAGTTGACCATAATTTAGACAAGGTACTTGCCGGTGCCATTCTTGGTCTGGATCGCCGTCTGTGAGTAGTGAGGACTGTGACTGACCCATGAAGCTTTCCTGACAGTTCTCGCAGCGTCATGGTTGCCAAGTTATACCCCGGAGCTGTAAGCCAGTTTCACAAAATCCATTTCCCCAAGCCGACCCCCCCCCCCCTCAGTTGCCGAAAGACGGTGTTTCTCGAAGTCATCTACTTCGCGTTGATCACACTTCTCGCTCATATTGTCCTCACCCTGAGGGTTTACGCAATATCTGGGAAGAATAAGTGGATCGCAGGCGGTCTTTACGGGCTCACCATTATTCAGTTTGGAGTTGGAGTGTACCTCTGCGTCTATTCCTTCCTCCACCCTCGTACGTGTTTCCCCTCAGTACGCATGGAGGGTGTTGTGTTGAATGGGTTTCGTAGCTGCCCGATTACCTTCGATTCCCCTTGATGCATACCGGATGTGCCTCTTTCAGATTCCGAGGTTCGGGTCACTCCTTTACACTTCATTCTCTCTTGTGTTTGGTGGGTATACTTCTTACGTGGGTGGCAACTTCTGTGAACTGAACTGGGTGCGGACAGACCTTGCGGTTTTTGTTATCATCCTCGTGCGGACGCGAGCTTCGAGGTCGCAGCGCGTGGACTCGAACATTCCAAACATCCTCAATACCGTCACCAGGGATGCCGCGATTTATTTCTCGGTCATCTTTACCTCTCACTTTCTGCTCGTCCTCACGCTGATGTTCGTAAGGGTATGTGTTCGCAATGCGTTTTTGATCCGATCTTTCTCACCGGTACAACTACTCAGCCGTCGCTACGGTTCCTGCCAACTGTGTAAGTTCCCTCCGTATATAATCGCGTTGCCCCTGCTAACGCTGCCCTCATTGCTCTAGTGGAAATGCAGTGTAAGTTCGGAACCAGACCTACGATCATCGTTGATGGCGGCTGACGACACACATGGTTCGCTTGACAACAGTTTCGTTCCGATGATGATCACACGTATTATCCTTTCGTTGAAGAAAGCTGCAAGCACTCCGCCAAAGTTCGAGATGGTCCAAGTTCCAACCGGATTCCCTGCAGGTGCATTTCAAGACCTGGAAGAGCTGCCGTACAACAAGGAGAACGGCATGTTTCCCCACCCGGCGGAGCGTATTCGGCCGCCCCCAGGCCTGAGTCCCGTATGACCGCCATCGCTCACTTTTACACACGGTTAGGACAAGGGTGTAGACACCCAGGGGTTCGTAGAGGTGTTTGGCTAGACCAAACCCACCCGTAAAATAACTTGTATAGTTTAATAGGTCGACCAGGCGTCGAGAATATGAAGACCAAATGAACTGACCACTGTCCCAACTTAACTTGGGGCTGGTCGCTTGATCGTTTGGTTGGCTGTTTGATGTATAAACCCGTGAGTTGTGCGACGGAACTCGAAACCCGCTTGCCCTGTTGTCAGGCGTTATGTCCAATTGCAACCCAGGAGGTGTGCTGTATAAGTAGGTGAAGATTTCAAGAAAATCGGGCCACTGATCGCCGTGGGGATCGGATCAACATGCCAACATATGGTCGATGGTGCCCAGTGTTGTGCGTGTCATTGCCTTGTCATCGACACTCGTGATTACAGCCGCTTGCAATTCGATGGCTCGTTTTCGAAAAAACGCACACAGGATTTTGTGTTTACGTGTGGAGCCTGGTGTGACGACATACTCCACAATCCGGCACTTCGGGAGACCACAGTAGCCTTACTTTAACATCCCTCATCTCATTTGTAGACACTCTGTGTTGCTTTCAGTGGATGAGTGGTTATAACATTGCATTGGGTACGTTAGGAAATGTGCGAACAACAGATTGGCTGCCGAAGGGTTCCAGAAAGCGACCCTCAGCTCATGAGTGATGAATATTTCGTGGAACCGTCGGCCGGAACGGCTCATGTCTGCCGACAAATCTACCATGAGCCCGTCGAAGACATAGATAGATCAAGGGTGAGTGCCGTCTGATCAAACAGTATGTTCTGGGAACGGTGCAAGGACGGCCTGCAAGGACGATGCGCACTGCTGCCGTGGTTTCCTGAGGCGGCGGGTTGTGGAGTATGCCATCAACGCAGGCCCCACACACAAATACAAAATCCTGCGTGCTTTTTTTCAAAAACGAGCCATCGAATTGCAAGCGGCTGTATTGTAACTTAACTTTTTGTCACCCTCGTGTTGTCCTGAGAAAGGCTCATGGTCGCGTAATTCTTGCGTGATAATGGGTGACGCCAGGGTCGCGCTTGGCAATTGAACGTGGCCCCAGCCACGTTTAGAACGCATGCAGTGAAGGAGGAATCCACCAAAACCTGCAGTCGTCGAGCGCACGTGACTGTTTGTAGGATTCTAAGTATCTGTCTGGGGAACACGGGAGAACTAATTTACATGCAACCACGCTCGTCCTTGCCGAGTTTCGAGAGTTTATATCATAGGGTCCATAACCCAGATTTCGGGCTGCCAAGATCCCTTTGAGACGGAATCGAGACGGACCAAAAACATATTCTCCAGCCGCATGAACCCCTCGCCAACTTTCCACTCCCTGGGAGCGGACTCGCCGACGGGGTATGGTTCTCGCTGCGGTTTGGATTTGAGCGACACCAGATGCACGAGATTTATCATGATGAACTTACAGCCATAGAGGTCAGGTAGGACTCGAGCTTCTTCGCGGCCACGTGCGCGAGCTTGCTGCGATTTATCGGGTCGCGCGCTTTTGTGAACCGGGTTGTGGATACCTTGAATTGCAGTCAATGCGTGACAACCACAACTCAGGCAAGTATTCCTACCTGGTATGATGCGTCCGGGTATCCAGGGAACTTGAGACGGGCTCAATTCTTATCCAAGGTGGAAGTTACCACGAAACACGCACCAAGAATCTGAATGAGATAGCGCCGCGTGCGTCCATCAGCACCGGTTCGTCTCTGAAGTCGAGACCCGTAAAACGCTCCTGGAGTGCGTCTTCCATATTGAACCCAGGATAACCACCGATCCCGAAGTAGACGCTTTCCGACGGGGCGAAATCCCACTGTCTTCGCCCATAGCTATAGACTCTCTGTGGTATGCGACGCCAGTTGGACGGTATGAATGTCGGAGCCTGAGGTGGAGGGGGTAGAGGAGTTGGCGCAGACCAAACGGCAGCAATTTGGAGTGCACGGCTTGACGGGTCAGGGATGCCAAGGGGGGTATTCGGTAAAACTCCCTGGCTTGATGGCGCGCCCCACGGAGTGCCTTGGAGGAATGCGTGCGGATATTCCAGGTTGGGTGGAATGTAAGCCAAGGGGAGTTCGTGGAGGGTATGGGGGAGGAATGCCCCCACGGAGGCGATGGAGACCGGATTTGCGGGCGTTGTGCGCGAATACTGAATTCTGAGGATAAGAATCGAGCAAGCAAACGGTCGAAACACTCACCCAGTACCACTCGTTGGGAGGTAAGTCACTGGAGTGCGTAGAATTTACCATGTCGATGCGGTCAAGGTCGTGGTGTCGGTGGATGTATAGTAGTGTCTCCCTTTAGTGGTATTTTATACAGACAATCCCAGGCCTTCACATCCTTCACTTCGTGGCCACTGAGCCTTACGAGTAACCAACCCCTCTACCGGGAACCCTCATATGTGAGCTATCCGTCCGGAGACGGAAGTGGAGCGCTCAGGCCGTCGGCCGGTTCCCGTCGGTGAGGAATGGCGAACCGACCAACCCATGGGCGCGAACTTCCCGAAAACTGAGACCGTGGGTGTTCGGGGGTACAGGAAAGGCCAGGCAGCACGTGGGAGGTGTCATTCCGACAAGAATAGGAATAACAGTTGAAATTCAGTCGGCTAGCAGATTTGGAGTGGATCCGATGAAACCGGACGCAGGCACACCGTGGCCTCCATATCTTGAATGCTGTGATTTGTGCGGGGTGCACAACAGATGGAAGACGACAGCGCCTCCAGGACCGGAGAAAGCCGAACCGCATGTACCATCGCCAGACCCGTTACATTCTCTACCAGCCACAGAGATGCCCCGTCCACGACGAACGAGGAACTAAGAGTGCACGAAGCGGTATATGATCAGCCCACCATCCCAGCCAGATGACCCGGGACCCCCAATTATCCCTCCTATATGTATGCCGTTGGCTTGTCCCAGAGAACGTCGATCTCGTCGGTGAAACTAGATAGCCGCCGGGGGTGTCGCAAGCATCTGGGAGGGGACGGTCGATGGCCGCAAGGTTGTGTTCAAGTCGTATCGCGTTGTCTGTTCGAAGCGCCGACGATCGATTCCGGTCATCGGGAGAAAACTAGAACAAGAGCCAAACGAAGGTACCGCGCCGTTGTAAACAACAGATTCTTAGGATACCGGGGACAATGAGAGCGAGAACAGAATATTCCACGGATGCGCCAGCAGTATAAACGGAGGACCGAGAGATTTCTGACCCATGAGGGAGGGGGAGAGATTCGAGTGAGGAGGGGACTCGGAAGGAGGGGAGGTGGAGGAAAGGAACCAAGACCAGAAGACCAGGAGAGTGTTTATTTGAGGTAAGGGTATATTTCCGGGACGCCGGTCATTTAGTCCCAACCACTTGTGACAACAATCCTGCAACAATCCTCGCCTTCGCGTTGGTCGTCCCAGTTCGGCCAACCACGGATTACCAAATGTCGTCTCCAATTAACCGAATTTTGCTGATTATCTCCCTCCTTTTCAACAGCTGCTTGGGTGGATTTCTTGGGAAAAGACAAATTTAGTCGATCTGGGTAATAAGATGGATCTTTTCCAATTAGAACACCAAGTTCTAGCCAGCGAAAACATCGGCTCTGGCCTTTGCCCGTAACGGTCATGACTGTTGTGTGGTGCGCGTTGGCTCGCTCTCACACAATAAGGGTGGGGCGTGTCCCTCCCTTTATATCACCATCCGCGATGTTTTCGCCTCCACAGCTGGCCGTACTCTCGCTGCCCTTCCGTAAGGCCTGGGTGTTTGAAGGTGGGCCGACCGATGCGGCGTCGTCGAGGGGATGCGCCACTCTGGAATACTAGTTGCGGACACATGATCGGGGTCGAGTCAAGAAACCAGCCGACCGTTTACATCACCTGGCGAAGCTCATTTTACGAAAAATTAGATCGGTGGGGAACCGTGCAGGTGCGTTTTACCCCCCCCCCCCCCCAATCACTCGCCACTGTTTCCTATCCTCATTTAGCTAAGTTTCGTAGATAAGGACCGTGGGTATCATAAGTGGCGGAGGTGGTTTTTTCAGAAGTGGAACTGGTGCTCGCGCACCCCGGGAGAGCCATAGATAAAGTTGGTTGAAAACAAGGACCGGTAAATCTACGTAGAGGGTGGGGCTCTGCTCATGGTCGTCCGCACCCCCCGCTCGTTCTGCGCTGAGATGGGGCGCTTCTCTGGCATCCCTCAATCATCTTCCACATACGACCGGAGAACTCGTGGGGATCAGGGCGAGATGGTCGGCTCGGCCGCTGGAACATCCAGGAAACCCCTGCGAACCTAGTCTCGTCGAACAGGGATCGCCCGGCGAGGACCTAACAAGCCCCAATCTGTTGAGTAATTCACCCAGGAGAAACTCAAGCATCAGACTTACCTCCCAACCCAACCCGGGATGCCACAAACCTGCCGGACAATCCCAATATATTCCCGATTGTGCGTACACTCCAAACCACAGGCTATCTCCAGCAGCTAACCTCGAGACATTAGTATGATGAGCGGTGGATGTTTGTGATAATTGAGGCGCACAAGTTCAGGTCTCCCAACATCCTTGCTGTTCTTGGGACACTTGTCGACATTGACGTTATCCGTATCATAACGAGGGCCAATGGATACTCGGGAGTAGATTGGGCTACGACGAACCAGACAACGTTCCCATCCTTGACATGGATATATCCCGATGCTTCCTTGGAGAATCTGTGTAGGCTGCTATTTAGTGGGATATACCGCGTACATGTAGGTGCAGCTTACCACGCAGGTTGTGGAGTAGTTTGAAGAGAATCGCATCTGTAGCGACTCCACGGATCCTTCGGACCCAGATGTCCGCGAACCCTACAGCGTTGACAGAACATTCCCAACGGCCTTAGGGGGGCATCTTTCCAGCCATTCGGATTGGCTGGTGGCAGGTGTCGAAGGCGAGGCACCGGGCCGATGAGACGTTCGCGTTGTGTAGCAGGGTCTGTGGGATGCGACCTGTTGACCTCTGATGGGATGGCTCCGACTGGTCAGGTACGTCGGTGGTAAAGCACTGGTTCCAGGAGCGGAGGGGGGGAGAGATTGGAGTAAGTACCTCCCGCATTCCCCATGGCTCAGACCTGGTCTTGGAGAAGGGGGCCGATGGGAGTCCAACCACGTGGCCACCTTCTGCAACGTCTTAACATGGCCATTATTGCTGCGCTCGTTCTGTTGTCGTGCGTTCTTTGTAGCGTTCCGGCCTATTAGGTATCAAATCAAATATTTCCATTTATGGGCAGTATGACCCACGGGAGAGGGACTCGTGCTGATTGAGAAGCCGACCGAGCGCTTAAACCGAGATTTGGTCACTCTTTCTCGGGAGCTTACTTTCTTACAGGCGATCCATGAACTCTTGACCCTACAGGTCGTGGGAGCAGTCAGATGTCATTGTTGGTGTGAGACGGCAGAGCCAAAGGCGGGCAGTATGGTAAAGAAGCGGTACACCAACAGCGCGTTCTCAATCACTTCGATGAACACGCTCGACATGCGCTTCCTCGCTCCTATGACAACACAGTGGAACGAAGAATCAAGTAATCTCGGGACCGTCGAACTCGGATGTTCCGATGTGGGTTGACAGCCAGCTCAAGGATACACTACCCTGGTGGCGCCCGTTGAGTTGAGATCGTATGATACATTCCCCGCTATCATGAACTAGGGGTTGGGTTCCCGACGTTCCTTGCCTGGGTCACCTCATGTCCTCGATTACAATCGGCCAACCGACTTACACGCCGTCGTATATCGTGACGAAAAGTGGCGCCGGTTGGTGATGAACGTTAATGATAATGTTCCACCGAATGTTCACATTCACACTCTCTGTTGAGGCGAGAGGAAACCGAAACTCGTAGAGCTACTACACCGCCAATCCACGACCAACCACATCCCGAAGGAATAAGGCGCCGGCCCGCATCCCATGAAAGGTCTGGGGAAAGTGCCGCGGGGCCCGTTCGCAGATGTCGGCATCAGCAAATCGGGGAAAGTCCAACGAGGCGTTGGAAAAGATCCGACATTCGCTCACCACCCCTACTTCCTCCCATTCGATACGCTGGTCCTGCCATTCTACGAATTTATCGGTGGGCGTACTACTTATCGACAATTACCGGGCGCGTACCCGCGATCTCTTCAAGCGCAAGTCCAAGCATGTGGTTTTGTCGCTGGTTTGGATCACTGCGCACAGCAGCCACATCAGACCCCCCTTTCTTTGTGGCCGTGTAACCGTGGCCAAATAATTCACAGGATTTAGATATAAGGATGACGCTTACCGGTGGTTGAAGGTGCCGAGATCCAGAGAGATGTGCGCCCGGGTTTTCTCACGCACCCAAATCAGACCACTATCCGACGCGACCGAACTGCAAAACACTGCCATATGCTTCGACGGAGCTGGAATCCGGAGTTCAACAGTCAAGTGCGACCCGTTCACCTTTCGTAGATAGTTGAAATGCGGAGTGTGGAAGGCTCTTCATTGCAACCTCTTCACCGTCCACTGGAAGCACCTCGACCTACGGTAGAGAGTTCACCTACTCCAGAATCGAACGGCATATCCCTCTCTCAGCGTTATGGACAGATGACCCGGGACCTCCAATTATCCCTCCCACATACATGTATGCCGTTGGCTTGTCCCCGAGAAGGTCGACCTCGTCAGAACACCCGATAGCCGCCGGGGGAATGTCCGACAAACATCTGGGAGGGGACGAGCGATGGCCACAAGGTTGTCTTAAAGTCGTGTCGCTGCTACGCGTTCTCCGATGCTATTCGAGTCGTCGGGTTACGTTGCAACTACACGCCGCTGTGGTACCAAGTAAAGTGCTAATAGTTCCATTCTGGAGGTTCCGCAACGGTGCCTTTCTGTCTCTTTTGTGAGTATATGGACAACCCTGACCTCAGACAGTACCTGAGGAATGAACACGACGTGGATAGGCTTGGTCTGGTCCTCATTTACGTTTACCCCTTCCCCCCACTATCCACCAACCCTCTGATTGTCCTCGGTAATTGCTAGTAGTGATAGCTTGAGGCTTGAACCGCATGCACGACCTGGGTATCAACCATGGAGACATCCAAACAGTACGCTCAGAGCTCTTTCCGCCTCGTGTCACGTGTGCTCACGACGCATAGTTCACCTTCGCCTCGTGTCTCTGGTGAGTATAATTGTCGACGAAGAGGCACTCCCTGGGTCATTGGTCTTCGAAATGCATCTGTCCTCTATCCCTCTGCGACATGGATGGGGAGGGGTAGGACGAGCGCACCGGAAATGACGTATTCGGAGATGCCACCGAGCCTGACACTCTGCCGACGTCAGCGATGTGTAGGCCGTCGGATTTATGATCTTGGAGGTGAAGACGGTCTCCTTTATTCGATGTTATTCCATTCGCCCATCCGACACAGGTCTTCAAGGGGCCGCGCGCCGCTCTCTGACATGACGGAGATCACGGCAATGTGCTCGATGCTGAACGGAGCTAGACTACCAGGACCTCGGATCGGGTATGACCTCCACGGTTTCCGCTGTGGTTCAACCGATGTCCACGATCACGCTTTCCGCCGTTTACCGGCTCGGGCTTCTCCGCTTTGATCACTCGCCTGCGACACTGACCTCGAAGGTGGAGGGGACTACATGGTGGTTCTCGACTCAAGATCTTGCTTCAATAATTATAAAGGTGAGATCCCCATTTTCAATGCAACAATACAGTCTTGCTTCCAAACCCCCCAAATCACCAAACACAGTGAAGGTACCCGCGAAAAATTTGACCCCACAGCTCGTGCGCTCTGACCCCTGGGTAAAGGGAGAGGGGGGTGGGGTAGGAAGGGTGTCTACCCCATCTACACAGTACGCCCACCCCCACCCTGTGTACTCCTTCACCGTTCGTTGTGGATCACATATTGGATCACGCGATCCTCTCCTATCCCCCGCACGCCACGCCCGATCTGTACATGCACTCTCCCCTTCTCACCGTTTTCAGCCCAGAAGATGTGTGAAAGCCTGACCCGGACATCCTCGACACTGCAGGCTGTGTCCCTTCCGTCGCTCTCTGTAGCTATAACCTTCCTTTAGCCTCGCTTAGGACGTCACCCCCGCCAGCTAACCCCCCTTAAGCCTGATTTTAGCAATGGCCACCATCTCCATCCTCACCAATCCACTTGCCAACTCCTCTTCCTCGTCGTTTTCCGAACCCCCTCAGATCGTTTCAAACCCATCCAATCCATCATTCGACCAACCGCAGACATCAGCCTCCAAATCCGAAGGAAACCAGTCAGTGACCGAAGTCATCATCAAGGCCCTTCGCAGCAAGGATAGATTGTCTGTTCAATGAATGCAAGTCAGTAGTTTCCTCCCGTTCCGCGTTGTACTGGTGATGGGCCACCGGTCGCCTCCCCGGCCCCCAAGAAACCGATACGACCCCAGTTCTTCGTACTATAACCAAGAACTTCTGAATGGTGATACGAGATTGGCTGGCTATAACCAAAATTCGTTCTTCGATGCTGGAAGGACGGAACCGCTCAAGGGCGGAGACGAGGAGGAGGACCCATTGAGAGGGAAGGGCGATGGAAGTTGGGACATCTTTGCGGATTTTAATAACGCTGGACCGAGGTACAGCGAGGCCTTCGTCGATCCTGAGCCTGTGTGAGTAAATGCGTTCTTTTCGTCGATATGTGAGGTCTCGTTGCTGATTGAGCTGTGGCACAGGTACCCATCGCGTTCTCACGGAAGTCTCAAGCATGAAGACGCCGCCAGTGCCACAGGGACGCATGTAGAGATGCTTACCGTCCCCGCCCTTGGTCCCGAGTAGAAGGCTTCGGAATTGCACGACATGACCCAGAGTGCTAAGAAGGAACGGAAGGCCAAAGATCGGAATCAGAAGTGGAGGAGAGGAAATCGAGGATTGTGCGGAGGTTGGTTTACCTGGAAGTTCGCCGTCTTCTTCGTCTTTGGGTTGTGTATGTGGTCTATCCCAGCCCTCAGAATACCCGTGGCTGATCACGATCAACCGTCATCGTTTAGCACCGGAATTCTCCTTGCTTTCCTGATCCCTCGTGTGCCCAAGTTCCAGTTCAATCAAGACACGCCACTCTCAACCGCGACTGGTGACTTTAACCGCTCCATTCCAACGCGATTCTTGGTGGCCCCAGGAAACTTCTCGTTCCCTGCTCACCCGGAATTGCAGGTCGATACGGGATCAAACTTCATTCCTTTGAGGTTCACCCACTTGAATGCTCTCATCTTTGACATTCAGACCAGCGTCCAGGTCGGGACTGGTGATCTGTATGGAGTCACCGTCCCCGCGAAAAAGTTCACGAAAATTCAGGTACCGATGAATTTTTCGTATGTTGCGGATAATAGCAGCGACATCACGTGTAAGCTCTTTTCCGTTGCGTTCGCTTCTACTCTTCAATGCGGTGGGATTGACAACTCGACCTTCTAGGGGCGAACTGGTACAACTCTTGCAGAAACGCAGCACTATTCACCATCGGCGAGAGGCCCGGTACGTTCCCCGTCACTTGGCGTTGTATCTAACACGTCTCCTCTATCGCGTAGGTCTTCGCTTCAGGCTTGTACTGGAGATGCGAACTGCAGGATTGATTGGAAGTCGATTCACGTCGACGCAGGTTGCGGACGCAAATTGCCCAATTCAACTTCCAATGAACGCAGCTTTTGAGCGATTCCGACACGCCCCTTTACTTCTTGCAGGTCACGTCGTCATCGTAACGCTTTACGCCTCGCAGATGTTTCTCCAGTGTCGGCCTCCACCCCATACGTTTTTCTCGGACACACAGACACATCTCTTCATCACCTACTCTCCTCACCTTCATTTTATCATCTCATACCGTAGCTTATCTCCCTTTTTGCGTCACCCTGGACGTCTATGTACGCAAATTCGTCTCTTGACTGACATATACATAATCTCAGATTATTTGCGACATATTTTCAGGTACACTATTCTTGATCATCCGGAGCTGCAAGCATCCCCGGTGTGAACGGTGTCCACGATTTGAAGGTTGATGGAAAGGTGGACAGGAGATCTTCGATGGAAATCACCCCCCGACTGCGGTTGGAAGCGAACATCCCTGCTCTCCCACTCGTTTCCCCCACCTTGTTCCACGTCATCCCGCTCTTGAGCGTATGCTGACTTGGTCCTTACCAGCACCTCCTTGTCTACAGATGTTCTGCGTACTGCAGGCTGGCACCTGAGAGTGATCCCGTGAGCAAAGGCCCTACAGTGTACCCAACGGCCGACAGTAAGATGTACGTAAGGTCGTTACTCTCGCAGAAGTCTAACCCTTATCCAACCCGTGGTCACGTAGTCCCCCTCGGCGCATAGCGGAGCTTGTCCCACCCGAAGAAACCACTCGACCTGCTTGTAAAATAATGTGCCGCATTTAACAGAACCGCACCAAATCCAAGCCCGCCTCACAATCTGGTTCTGTTACTGGTGAGGACGCTGACCTGCAGACTTAGACCCCTCCGAGACTGGGAGCCAGGGGGGCCGGGGTAACACGACTGATAGCAGCAGTAACCACAAAAAGTACATGACAACCGAGGAGCGAGAGGCTGCGCACAATGAGAGAAGAAGTCCAAGGAGAAGGATATGAGCGCTAGCTCCTCCATCTTCAGCCAGGTGTCCGGCTCCGCTTCTACGAGTGCTGGTAGGGACAGTGGAAGAGTATGTGATATAGAAGACTCGCTGAGCTCGGTTGCTACTGGAAGCGAGTGGTCCGGTCCAGTTACGCGCAACGAGAAGCCTCGTCGTTCGGGATCGGGCAACACGTCTTGGCTGGGACCACCCTCCGGTTCATTGAGTGCCAGAGGGCAACCAAGAGATCGACTGAGGAAACTCGTGGCGCGTGGAAGTCCGACGCGATCGGGCGCGGTCGCGAGTGGGATTCACTCTTTTCTTCACTCTCCGTGAGTTGTAAGATTTTTTGAGTAGACACATTGATTTTATATACATGAAATGCAAGGTCCCACTAATAAAATTCCTTCGCGTGGTAAAATTGAGAGATCCCGTCCGACGCTGAGACCTCTGAAGCCCGAAGCCTGATCAAGGTCTGGCCCCGCCACAGTCCCGGGCTCTGCCGCTTGTCGGCCCTAAGACTTGTTCAATTCACTAAGCCTCTGATGTGATACGTAGACCTGCTTTTTATTTTCCTTCTCTTCACTTTTATCGGTCCTTACTGTACCATGTATTCGAATAATTTTGGCACCTCTGTTCGAGGTCAGTAGGTGTAGTTCAGAATGGACCAGCCTTGCTCTTTATTGCGTTGGAAATGCATGCAGGGTAGAGTCGCCAGGAATGAGCGAGTGTGTGAACAAACGGGACGGATCGATGACTTCGAGACGGATCCGGCAGTTGTGATTCCCGTAAGGCTAGTAGGGGGGTCAGTGATTCAGTTCAGTTTTCGAAGATTCTCGCTCGGTTTCTTCACACCGGACTGCGGAGGTTGGAGAGATAATTAACCCCCCTACCTTACCAGACTGTAGTTTTTCGCCCTCGTGTTCTGAGAAAGTGTCATAGTTGTGTAACCCTTGCGTGATCTTGGGAAATGTCAAGATCGTGCTTGGCATTTGAATGAGTGGCTGATGCCACGTTTGGAACTCACGCAGTCAACGAGGAATCCACCGAAACCTGCAGCTGCCGGCGTGCGTGAGTTTGTTGGATTCCAGATATGCATTGTGAAACGCGGCGAAACTAATTTACACCAAATCGCGCTCGCACTTATCAAGTGTGCGGTAGTTTACATCGTGGGGTCCATAACCCAGATTTCGGGCTGCCAGGATCCCTTCGAGACCGAATCGAGCCGGACCAGGAACATGTTCTCCAGGCGCATAAACCCCTCGCCAATTTTCCACTTCCTGGGAGCGGACTCGCCGACGTGGTATGGTTTCTGC
>Ga0307511_10001118_pt1 | contig 28590 bp, 31 predicted proteins | sample 13_EM_MG_FD_200266 | JGI IMG/M metagenome (GOLD analysis project Ga0307511, IMG submission 200266) | Populus trichocarpa ectomycorrhiza microbial communities from riparian zone in the Pacific Northwest, United States - 13_EM | ecosystem: Host-associated > Plants > Roots > Unclassified | place...
TCGTAATCAACCTCGGGGACGCCGCGTTCGGTGTAGTATTTGCTCAGCCTTGCACTTAGAACAGACTGTAGGTTTTCGGTTGCATGGTTTGTTGGAGTAGTCTTGTTGACCAGATGCGCTGCCGCGCGGAGGATAGGGTCAAGTGTCATGAGTGTTGTGCCGCATCCGAGTTCTGGGGTTTGATCGTGCGAACAAGCGTGGAGGAGTGATCCCGAGGAACGGCTTTGGCACTGATTCACACTCGATTCACATTCCAGGACAAATTTACAGGTTATTCGATGGATACACTCCCTACTGCCAGCGGTGGGTGTATCCTTAGGGCCTAACTTTACGTTTACCGGTGCTTTAACTTTAACGGTCCACAAACATTACAATTGTAGGTCCAGGTGTCTAACTATCCCGAACCTGGTTCTGTGGCCCGAGCGAATGTCGCCGCGACGAGCAGCGGGAAAACAAGCGTTGCGTCTGCGAAGACCTGTAGCTGGGTCAGCGTCGATACAGGGACAGGATCGACACACCCACCTTCACCGATTCCGCGCCAGCACGGATTTTACCCCACGACACAGCCTCGTCCGGACGAGCACCTGAATCTGACCCATCGAACTCTTGACCGGTGTTCTGAAGTCGACTGTGAGCATCCAAGTTGTCACGGAGAAAGTGCCCAGAACATACGATATACACGGAGAAGTCTGCACCGTTGCGCTGTTGGCCAGAGTTTAGCGGATTCGACCGATGGAGGCGATACTAGGCACCCACGATAAGCATCGCGTTAGCGATCTGGTGTTTGCACACTCCACCCCCAAGAATGATCATCCCGGCCTTTCGAGATGTACGAGCAAGTTCGTTTAAATTACGGATGTCTTGTACGATATCGATTATGAGACCTGGCGACCGGAACGAGTGGAAATACAGCATGTCTCCGAGGGAACCATCGGTGAGTGCGGGGCAGAACACGGGAATGTCATTCTGGATTTGTGGGCTTAGCTGAGTGGAGAAAACGCAGCCACGAGCAAGCAATCACTTTGTACGCCCAGTAGTATACGGATTCTTCGTTATTGATCTCTTTTCCGAGTCTGCGAATGAAAGAGCTTGGTGTCCAGACGACTCCCGTATCTTTCTGCTCGGCAAGCATCTTGTCTAGCAGAGGTATGAGCCAGTCCTCGAACTTGCAGTAGTTATCGTTAGGCACGATCAGGTTCCCGATGCGATTCATGCCTCTCCGACGAAGGTCCGCTCCGTCCATATTGAAGTCTGCGAGATACGTTTTGCCGAGACATTTTATGAAGTCCTCTTCAATCCCTCCCGCGGTCGTAACAAGCGCTGTTACGTGCTTGTGTTTAACAAGGTGCAAAATTACCTCGCGAAGCCCGGAAGAGATCAGATTGGAGGTGTAGCCGAGGAACACGTTGCATTTTGTCCTGGCCCGGACTTCGGGATCTTTGAGCTCGTCCGGCTCAGTGTCCGTCCAGAGTTCATCGGAGAGACGCCATTTGATCTGTTAAACAGAATGGGCCGTCAATACAACGCTAACGCGTCGAAGAGCACATACCATTTTGTTGACGATATGGATCGCCTTTCCTAGACTGTTCGCCTGGAAGCCGATCCGTTCATAACTGGAGATGAACTGTTGCAGATCCAGGGGGTTATCGAAGTTCGGTCCCTGAACAAATACGGCATCTTCGGATACAGGATCCGAGGGCTTCAAAACCGCTGAAGACGCTCCAGGCGGGATGTCGACGGAAGACATGGAAGAGTAAACTGCGGGAGTGCTAGGAAGCGGTTGCGCGCCGCGATCAAACGCCCAAACAGGATCGGTTTTGCCACCCCGTTGAGTCCGTCTTCTTCTCCCCTCGACTACGACCGACGAGACGCATACGCGTTTGTTGGAGGTCGTTGTTGCGCCCAGCGTAGTATCTTCTCTTCGCCATGGACCAGGCTACCCCGTCAAACCCGCCGGACGATCGCATTGAACAGGGCCTCCCATCTCAGCAACCTGGAAATAACCCTGTGCACAGAACTATCGATGATGGGAGAGCAGAAGACCTTCTGGAGACCGTCGAATTGACCCCAGCTGTCCCTCAACCTCGGATACCTCTCGATGCCAACACGAACACGACTTCCACGCCCTCACACGAACCATACAGCTTTGTCCTGACAACCGCCCCGGAGGTTAACACCACAAACGAGACACCGAACCCAGCCGCGGACCCCCCAGCTGATTCGAAGGCTTCCCATAACGGCCCTACCGGTCAGAAGGAATTGAAGACAGATGATACGCCCGAACCGAGACCAACCGCAGGTGACGTACCCCAGACGGAACCAGTGCCAGAGCGACCTCCACAACTCTCAGAACGGACAGTGTCTCTTAGTGGATCGGATAGCGTTCCTTCAGTTCCACCCACTCCCCCGATTAAACTCTCCGCAGTCAAACCAGAGCCCATCCGACGAGATAGTTTGTCCGTCGCTTCCGATGCCGGGACACGGCCTTCAACACCAGAACCAAGATCATCTACAAACCGACAGCGAGCGCCACTACCACAGCTAGCGACACACAAGCGTTCCCTTACTTCGTCCAAGGGTAGCACCGTCTCTGCCGTCCTGATATCTACCGCTCTGGAGACGATCGCGAACTCGAGGGAAGCAAAACGGTCCGCCCCACTCAAGGAGAGCGTCCAGCGCGCATTGGAATTGGTCCGCTCGGGTGAGGGTGGGGGGCAACCTCGCGAGATCTTCGAACCCCTTCGATTGGCATGCGAGACGAAGAACGAGAAGTTGATGATTGCAAGTCTCGATTGTATCTCGAAACTTATCTCGCATTCGTTCTTCGTGGAAGCGGATTCACCTCGTCCCGACTTTACCTCCCCTCCTCCCTCACCTGGTGGTCCAAATGGTCGACAGAGCGGCTCCACCCAAGGGAGTCACGAACCCTCTCTGGTTGATATCGTCGTTCACACAATCACCTCTTGTCACACCGAGAGTACTCCAGAGACGGTGTCTCTCCAGATTGTGAAAGGACTACTTGCCCTGGTTTTGTCCACTACCGTTCTCGTTCACCAGTCCTCCCTTCTCAAGGCGGTCCGCACTGTGTACAACATTTTTCTTTTGAGCGCGGACCCAGTGAATCAAATGGTCGCGCAAGGGGGGCTTGCCCAAATCGTAAACCACGTCTTTGCCCGATGCAAGGTCGACCCATCGTTGCCGAGTTTCCCGGACTCCGCCCCGCCGACACCGAGAAACGATCCCACTCTCTCCCCTTCTTCCTCCCACCAACAAACCCCTCCCATCGTACCTTCCTCCATACCACCTAGTCCCGCCCCGGGGTCACAACCGCTATCTCGCACCGAGTCTGCAGAAGGCGCTGAAGCTGGAGTGACCAAAGAGCCTATCCCTGCCCCGTACGTCCCCTGATGGTTTTCATAATCGCACCTATTCACATTTGTACAGCGGTGGTGAGGAACCTCAGGAAGGCGAGGAACATCCCCCCGCGGATGCTCCATCGCCACATGAGCTCACTGCTAACGACCTCTTCATCAAGGACGCCTTCTTAGTATTCCGCGCACTGTGTAAACTGACTATGAAGCCGGTGACGACTGAAAGGTGCGCATATAGTGACTCTGTGATAACCCAAACGGGAGAAACCTGAATGATCTTATTTAGTGAGCGTGATCTAAAATCACACGCAATGCGGTCGAAGTTGTTGTCCCTCCACCTGGTACTCACCATCCTGAATTCCCACATGCCTCTTATCGTGTCCCCGTATACGATAATCTACTCGAACTCGAGTAACGATGCCACAAGCTTCGTGCAGGCGATCAACCAGTATCTCTGTTTATGCCTAAGTCGCAATGCTGTTAGCCCTGTGCCACAGGTGTTCGAATTGAGTGTAGAGATCTTCTGGAGGGTGGTTTCTGGGTTGCGGACAAAACTCAAGGTAGGCGGTTATCATACTCTCGCTTTCCCTCGATGAAATAACTCTGTTACAGAAAGAGATCGAGGTTCTGCTGCACGAGATCTTTATCCCTATCATGGAGATGAAGACTTCAACGGTGAAACAGAAGGCGATGGTTTTGAGTATGCTTCAGCGCCTCTGTGAAAATCCCCAGGCCTTGGTGGAAATATATCTGAACTACGACTGCGATAGCGAAGCTGTGGATAATATTTATGAACAGTGTGTATTGCTTCCCGCGATCGTATCTGCGTGGTACTCACCTGCTCCTAGTCTTATGACCATCATTTCGAAGTTGGGAACTTCACATACCACCGGTCCGCAACCAAAGGGTAGCAATCCCTCCAGTCCCGCCCTGACACCCACCAACGCCAAACACCACACTGTCTCTCTTCCACCTTCGTTAACTACTACCGCCCTCTCCGTCCCTGGCTCCGTAGATTCGTCGACGATAGGTCTCTCCGAATCCCAACTGAGAAGGCAAGGCATTGAGTGCTTGCTTGCTGTCCTCAAGTCCCTCGTAACATGGAGTACCGGCGCCTCTTCTGGAATCGCTTCCAACTTATCGGCCTCGGAGCTCGCCCTAAAGTCCAGGACCAGCGAGGACGGGCCACGTAGTTCCGTCGAGCCCGGTGAGAGAACGCCAGGTCTTCCTCTCGACTCGGCGAAGCTATCTACCGTCGATATTTCGGATGACCCGAGTCGGTTCGAGAGTGCCAAGCAGAAAAAAACTACGATTTCGGAGGGAGTCAAAAAGTTCAATTACAAGGCAAAACGCGTCAGTCTCCCTTCTATACCTGTTCCTTACTATCGCCTGAGTACATCTCGTAGGGCATCGACTGGTTTTTGGAGACTGGTATTATTCCTTCGAGGTCTCCGCAGGATATTGCGAAGTTATTACTCGAGACTGATGGTCTGAGTAAGGCGATGATTGGCGAATACTTGGGTGAAGGGTGAGTCTGTAACTTGGTATCCTCCGAGCGTCTTCTCACAGTCGTATTAGCGACGAAGAAAACATTGCAATTATGCATGCATTTGTTGATTTCCTGGACTTCAAGAACACTGGGTTCGTAGACGCTCTGCGAATGTTCCTGCAGACTTTTCGACTCCCGGGCGAGGCACAGAAGATCGATCGATTCATGCTGAAATTCGCCGAGCGATACATCGACGGAAACCCCGGAACGTACTTTGTAAACGCTGGTGAGTTTTTTCTGGTCGGTCCCTGAGAGTCGATCTCACGACTTTTGTCAGATGCCGCATATGTGTTTGCCTACGCTGTAATCATGCTGAACACCGATGCACATAACCCCCAGATCAAGCCTCAGAACAAGATGACCAAACCCCAGTTCTTCAGGAATACATCCGGTATTAACGACGGCGCCGACATACCTGAGGAAGTTGTGTCCAGTATATACGATGACATCCAGAACAACGAGATCCGCATGAAGGACGAAATAGAAACTGCTCTCCCAGCCGCCGGCGCCGGTCTCGCGAATGCTTTGGTCAACGTCGGTCGCGATCTCCAGAAAGAGGCCTATGTGATGCAGACGAGTAGTATGACCAACAAAACCGAGGTGAGCGGTCAGGTTCCGTCCAGGTGATTAGACGACGGTCTCACATCCGCGCAGGCATTGTTTAAATCCCTCATGCGGTCGCAACGGAAAGGGCCACAGGGACCACAATTTTTCAGTGCTTCCCATTTCGTTCACGTCAAACCTATGTTCGAAGTCGCTTGGCTATCTTTCCTGGCCGGGCTCTCTGGACCCTTGCAGGAAACCGAGGACAACGAGATCGTGGAACTTTGTCTGGACGGCTTCAAGACCGCCATCCGCATCGCGTGTTTCTTCGACCTTGAGCTCGAGCGCAACGCGTTCGTCACTACTCTCGCCAAGTTTACGTTCCTCAATAACTTGGGTGAGATGAAGACGAAGAATATGGAGGCTATCAAAGCTCTGCTTGATATTGCTGTTACGGAAGGTAACAACCTCAAAGGATCATGGCGGGAGGTTTTGCAGTGCGTCAGCCAACTTGAGCACATGCAATTGATCACCAGTGGGCACGACATACCCGACGGACGCAAAGGGCAAGTACAAGTTATATCACTACGCAGGCGGTTACTCACTTATGGCGCAGTAATCGCACGAAGAAACTTCCAAACGAGGATCTTGCAAACGAGAGCAGGTCAACCCATATCACTGTCGCCACTGACATGGTCTTCTCATTGAGTCACCACCTAAACGGAGTGCGTATATCTCCTGTTTTGTTCCACCCCTTCTGACCTGGTGCGCAGAGCGCAATCGTCAACTTCGTCCAAGCGTTATGTGACGTCTCGTGGGAAGAGATCCAATCGTCTGGCTTGTCGCAGCAGCCGCGACTGTTCAGTTTGCAGAAGCTGGTCGAGATCTCGTACTACAACATGAACCGCATTCGTTTGGAGTGGTCGAATCTATGGGATATCCTTGGGGAACACTTCAACCAGGTACTCTATGTTGCGGTTATCCGTAATTGCGAATGACTGAAATCACTATTAGGTCTGCTGTCACAATAATCCTCATGTCGGGTTCTTCGCGTTGGATTCCCTCCGACAACTTGCCATGCGGTTCTTGGAGAAGGAAGAATTGGCGCATTTCAAGTTCCAGAAGGACTTCCTGAAGCCGTTTGAGTACACGATGGGCCACAATCCGAATCCGGATATCCGGGAGCTGGTATGGCCACGCTGTAGAAGTTTAACGGACAACCTCTCACGTCGCGGTCTACCAGGTTTTACAATGTTTACATCAGATGATTCAGGCACGGGCGGACAACTTACGCTCCGGTTGGAGAACAATGTTCGGCGTCTTTTCGGCCGCCTCGAAGGTTCCTACAGGTCAGTCCACTCCACCCACCGTCCTCACTAGCCCCTTGAATTAGCGTAATCCCAGAGCGCATCGTGGTCTCGGCATTTGAAATCGTTACGCGGCTCAACAAGGAACGCTTTTCCGCAATAGCCCGCCAAGGAGCGTTCGCAGACCTTATGGTCTGTGTCACAGATTTCTGCAAGGTCACCAAGTACCAAAAGATTTGCCTGTTGGCTATGGCCATGCTCCGGGGGGTCATTCCTGTGATGCTCGAATCACAAGACTGCTCGCTCACGGCTAGAGGGGGCCCCGATCCTAATGCCGACGATGATCCAATGATCAAGTATTGGTTCCCCGTGTTATTCGGATTCTACGATGTGATCATGAATGGCGAAGACCTCGAGATTCGGAGACTGTGAGCAGGTTTGTAACAGAGGTGAACCGTTGTTGAACTGACATTCGCAGAGCCCTGGATTCTATGTTTACGACATTGAAGACATATGGAGAGAATTTCCCGGTTGACTTCTGGGACACAGTCTGCCAGGAGCTGCTCTTCCCCATCTTCGCGGTTCTCAAATCCGCCCAGGACGTTTCCCGCTTTAGTACCCAGGAGGATATGAGCGTGTGGTTGTCAACAACGATGATCCAGGCCCTCCGGGATCTGATAGACCTGTACACTTTCTATTTCGAGACACTGGAACGGTTCCTTGATGGGCTGCTGGACCTACTCTGTGTCTGTATCTGCCAAGGTACGAGGCTCCAGGACATCGCCAGGGTTTCACTGAGCCAGTCGTTATAGAAAACGACACCCTCGCGCGGATCGGTACTTCGTGTTTACAACAGTTATTGGAGAGCAACGTGAAGAAACTGAGCACAACTCGCTGGGAGCGTGTCACCTCCACGTTTGCAAAGCTATTCAAGACTACGACACCGCATCAACTCTTCGACGACGCGCTGAGGGTAGAAATCGACGATACCGGTTCCAGCATTGACGACACTCCAGGTGAGTTTCCGAACTTTCGAAGGTTTGATGGAGTTTTCTCAAGTCGAATGTAGAAGCCAACGGAGATACCATCATCCCTGCACCTTTGTCACCATCTAGTGCCGAAAAGCGACACGCTGACGCAAGGACCAATTTCAACGATCGACGTCGCGTCTTCAAGCAGATCATCGTCAAATGCGTACTGCAGCTCTTGCTCATCGAAACCCTGAGCGACCTCCTTAGGAATGACGAGATCTACAATACGATGCCACCCGATCAGATGCTGAGGTTAATGGGAGTCCTTGATCACAGCTACCAGTTCGCTCGATTGTTCAACGAGGATAAGGAACTGCGCACTGGACTGTGGAAAGTTGGTGAGTCGGCGTCATGGGCTCGCTGGCGTGGAGAACGCTAAATTTGTGCAAGGTTTCATGAAACATCTGCCAAACCTGTTGAAGCAGGAGTCCAGCAGTGCTTCCACCCTCGTCACCGTCCTGCTGAGGTTGTATTTCGACCCCCGACCAGCACATCAGGCTATCAGGTCCCAGGTCACAGAACGACTTCTCCCTCTTGGCATGAGCGTGCTCCAGGATTTCAACAAACTGAGGTCGGACACTCAGATGAAGAACATCATGGCTTGGACGCCCGTTGTCGCGGAGATTATGCACGGGTTCACCAGGCTGGATAACAAAGCGGTGAGTTCCTAGACCTACAAAGTTGCCATGGTATCTGACTGAGTCCTGATACTCTGATACTAGTTCGATCGGTACATGCCCGCCATTTACCCTCACGCGACGGAGTTGTTGAGCAAGGACATGGCTCCGGAGATCCGCTACGGTGTCCGAGGATTCTTTACTCGAGTCGGGGTGGTGAACCACATCCTGGACCCTACTGCGATGCACGTACTCGCCCAGCAGCAACCGTGAACATGCCAACCCCCGCTCAGCCCGAATTTCGGACTTCTTTCCCCGTTCCTGTCGTATAGTCTGTTGTCGATGTCTGCTCTAGAGCAATTTCTTCTTTTGGATAGTCGCGTCGGCTTGTGTCATTCGTCTTCTGTTCTTCCTCCTTCGTTAATTTATACTCTCATCGAAAAGCTCTCGCGGAATGGATCCCCCTCCTCTGTAATTAAATGGGGTGTAGACCTTCAGGCAGTTAGGGTGTGTGGTGAGAGGTGGAACCGCGATGCCAATCTGACATGTGCAAAGGTCTGGGTAGGTTGTTGGATCCCGAAAGTCACCGTGACGGTGTGGTCCCAATGCATCGGCGCACAACTACACAAATCCCAATTGGCCCGGCTTTATCGGCTCTGGGTAAAGGGATACCAAGACCATGAATATATATCCCAGGACCCCCGTTTCCTGGAAATGGATAACACAGCAGCCGACGGGTCCAGTCCCGTACTCAAGGTGAACAACTACTTGAAATTATGCGAATTGTCCGGTTCCGGCACGTTCGCAGGCATTGCGGCGCTTCTCTTCAAAATTTAGAGGAGGCATCGGGCTACAAGCACGCCGCAGGATTGTTGAGGAAGGTCAATATATCTGTGTTGGGCCCAGCCCAGGGGATACATTCAACCCCCGAACACCGGGGCACATTTGCGGAGGTGAGTGCGAAAAAGAGCACTAAGATCCTGGACGGTAAAGGTCCCGGGAAAAACAATCATAAGTTCATTACCATAACCGCGTGTCATAAGGAGAATCCTGGAAAATTAGATACATGAGAATGTGAGTGTGTGAGGGGAATATATAAAATATCGACAACGTCAAGAACGCCCAGTAGTTAATGCTTGGTGAAACGAGCGCGTAAACAAGAGATCTCTGCTTGAATTTAGAAGGCTCCATAAGTACCGGGGCCAGGGAACCATCCAGTGGGCTGGGCAGCCAATGCTACAAGCGAGAGCGTCAGACACCATCCCCCGGTGATAGGAGCAGCAGTGTAGAAGGCTCACAATTCGTCCGCAAGGCATCGTACTTGTTGGCGGGCTGCTGAGCACTCAAATCGTCGTTTTGCGCAAATGTCCCAGCCTTCATCTGCGCGAAGACGTTCGCTGGCGCGGTATTGTTCTGGTTCTGGCTCTGCGGCGGCTGAGGATTGAACGGTATCAATCCTCCAGTACCAGGGAAACCGGTAGGATCTAAAATCGCCAGGCTCCAATCAGAACCTATCGCAGGACAAAAACTGAGTTCATCGATGAAAAGTACTCACTGTGTTGAACTCCACCGAATCCACCGCCCATCCCACCAAATCCAGGTCCACCGCCCGGGAAGCCAGTCTGGTTGGTCATCACGCCCGGTGAATGGAGGTTCGGGAGAGGAGGTATAGGTGGCACAGGTGGCGCGGGCGAGGGGGTTTGAAATCCGGCGTTCTGGAATCCCGTTTGCTGAGGCATGAATCCCTGCGGCTGGCCAAAGCCATTTGTATGGAAGCCGGTCTGGTTGGTCATCACAGGCTGGAACCCTGTTTGCTGGGGAGGGATGTTCTGCTGTGGTTGCAATCCTCCGCCCATGAAGTTGTTGGGTCCCAGGTTGTTGTTCGAGGGGCCAGTGGGGACGAAACCAGTGAATTGGGTCCGGGCAGGTACAAGTGGTTGCAGCAGCCCCTGGTTCCCGGGAACGGGAGCGAAAGGCCCCCTTGGCCCATTGATGTTCGGCACCGCCGTCATTTGTGGCTGGAGAGACAAACCGTTGGACTGGAGCTGTCCGATCGGCACTGGCGAATTACCCATTCCCATACCAGAACCGAATCCTGGTGGTGGGGAAACGACTACAGGAGAAGGGCTTGGGTTGTTGACAACGCCGAGTTGTTGAGGTTGGGGAGGGGGAGAAGTGACCGTAGGACTCTGTGTTCGTAATGAAGCAAGGCGAGCGAGTTGGTTGAATACATCGTCCTCCGTAGTTTTCGCAAGGCCTCCTCCTGATTGCTGAGGTGGGGGTGTGGGTACAGTCTTAGCCTCGACCGTCGCAGGCTGTTGTGGGGGAACGGAGGCTGTCCGGGGAAGTTGTTGTGACTGGACCGGCGGAGTCGGGGTGGGTGTGAGCGGTTTGGCCGAGCTGGGACGGTTCGTCCAAGCGTCGTCGTCAAACCCGCCCTGGATCGGGGGTACGGAGCCAGCCCTTGTAGGGCCCTGTGATGGCGATAACGATGGGCTCAACAATGCCGGAGAGCCCGTCCTCTTGATCGTTTCGGAGGCATTCGAGATCGCATTTGCATCCACGCTCGTCGGAGGCAACGACTTGCTCGGCGTTGGTCGGCCTCTCCTCTGTGTGTTGTTCTTCAGGACGCCATTAGGACCGGAAAACAGGTTTGGCGCAGGAGACCGCTTCAATCCAGAGTTCTCCTCTTCTTGCAACGCCCTAGCCAATTGTTCATCATTCCTGACCTGAGTAGAGTCGTCCTTCGGTGCAACAGGTTTCGGTCTCGAAGTTTCAATGTGTTTCTTGACCCGGATAATATCTCCTTCCCGGAGGCCTAACGAACGCATCGTCCCCTCGGTGATATCTCCCAGAATAGCCTCGTCGATCTTATCCCGCTCGAACGAGGACGCGTACCGCGTGCAATCATCCACATCGCACCCCGCGTTTAAGAAGAACTCGAACCAATCCACTTGCTGTTTCTTCTTCTGCGGCTGTTGTGTGGTCTTGGCACTCAATCTCAATGAGTTCCTCCTGGATGCCAACGGCTCATCGTCATCTGACCCACCCCGGTGTCCTGAAGAAGAAGCCTCCGATGAGCGTTTGTTCTGGCTCGCCGTGACTTTCTCGACGTAACGCATGTCTTCCGGAGACATCTTCTCCGCAGGGACTTCGATGACCACGCCGTTAACCTTGTGGAGGCGGAGTTTGCGGTTTTGGTATCCCAGGAAGGCAGCCTCGACACGGAATTGACCAGTACGGTCGTGCCAGATACGGGTCTTATCGGTCGGAGGAGGTCCTACTGGGCATTTAAGTCAAAACGGGGTAGAATGGTCGCTTAATACTACTCACGTCGTTCAGTGGATGACCGGGGAGGATCCGTATCACCATTCGATTTCGACCCAGATGCTCTATCAGGGTGTAACTTCAGAATTGAGACAGACGAGAGGGCAACGCGCACGTACGATTGTAATTCCTTCTCATCTTCCTTTTGAGCAGACAATTTCTTCTCTCTCTCCTCCCTCTCAGCCTTCTCTTTGTCCCGGCGTTTCTTGTCGGCGATGGCCAAGGCTTCGGCACGTTTAGCAGCTTCCTTGGCTCGCTCCTTCTTCGCTGCTGCTTCCGCTTCCGCTTCCTCTCTCCGACGCCTCTCCTCCTCAGCCGCTGCCTGGGCTTCAGCTTCTTGCTCAGCCTCGAGCTCCGCTTCATGCGCCTTTCGGGCAGCGTCTTCCGCAGCAGACGGATTTCGCAGCTTAGGAACGGACTCAGTGCCTGTATTGACACCGGATGACAAGGAACGTACCTCAACGTAACTGGCAGGTACAACACCTTCTCGCCCCTTCGAGTTCCTAACCTTCCACCAATCGTCCGAATCCCTTTCGAGAACTATTAGATCCTCCCCCTCGGTAACAGTAAGCTCGTCGTCTCCATCGGCCGTGAAGTCGTAAAGGACCACGGCAGCATTTGGATCGTAATCTGTTTCGGCCCATTCCTCGTCCGACTCGCCCTGATCTGGAATTATCGCTGGTGCAGCGTTGAAGTGAACGGACTTCCCGGCACTCCGCGGTCGTTCTGGAGGGGTTACTGGCTCTTGAAGTCCTTCGGGAGGAGGCGCGGATAGCTGTTTTGAAGTCTCCAGCTTCTTCACGATCGCCTCGGCGGTGTCTCTTGACCCAGCGTTGAGATGAAGGCTCGCGGGATTGGGCCCACCAATTTCAACGAGGACGTGTTTGGACTTGTCCTTGTCGACCTGAGCGGAGATGAGATTCGCAGTCTGCCATTTCTGAACTGGCGCCTGTGACCGCAGCATCTTGGTGAGGTAGAGTATCCGGGAGGGGGAGGAGCTTAAACATACCTTGTCCGACTCGCTCGTGAAGAAAACAGCACCACTTCCAACACCTAAAGTACCCTTCTTCTTCTTGCCCTTCTTATCGATTTCAGAAACTGACCAAGTTTCGATGTCATCCGCTTTGGCTTTGTTGGATGTAGCGGCGACACGGTCCGCTGGGTCGACGTAGGTGCTAACCGGCCGTGGTGGCTGAGGTGCCGTGTAGATCCATAGTCATGATATGTTGGTGTGATTGTTGGGTTGAGCTTACCGACGGTGGGACTATGATGTTGGGTATTGAAGGAACGGCTGGAGCAGTGCTTTCCGATCCCTCGCCGGCCTGTGTTTAATTAGCATCCACCTAGCGTAAAGGAACGCGAAGGAGAGACGGACCTCTTCCACATAAGTCTCCGGTATGAACCCGACACGACCTCCAGGCTTCTGACTGTGCACGAGCAACCAAGCATCCTCCTTGTCGTGGACATACAATATTTCTTCCTCCTTGATGGTCAGTTCTCCGGGGTTCGAAGCGTCATAATCATAGAGGGCCTTGACGACGGATGTATGCTCGTGCTGCCGAGTGGAAGGATAAGTAATGATGGGCGGAATGCTACGGGAGACCAATTCCGTACTGGTTCAACGTATGCGGCGGGGACCAGACCTACAAGAGCGTCGTCTTCTTGCTTTGGCTTGACCTTCCACCAACTGTGGAGAGCGATTGGGAGTCAGATGAAGAGCGTAGGAAAGAGGCGAGAGGGTGGATGCTCAACTCGTCGTCCACGCGTTCGACGAGGAAGAGAATTTGGTTCTCCTTGATAGCAAGTTCGTCGTCTGCGCCCGGCTGTGGCTCGTAGTCGTAGGCGGCCTTGAGGACAGTGATGTACGTCTCTGGATCGTCGGACATGTGGGGGAAGGTGTCAGGTTAGGGTCGCGGTCTTGATTTGATCAGTCTCCCTCCGCTTCGATCCCCACCCTTGCCCATCTTTTCCTCCTCTCCAGCTTTGAAGAAAAAGGCCCACGGGACACCCTCGAACGGTAAAAAAAACGCCCACAGGGACCCATTTCTTGTTTTCTGATTCACCGGAGACAGCCCTCGGAAGCGAGTCTCTATTCCGCACTAGTCACTCAGCTTGACTCTTGCTCCCTTCCCCTCAAAAGCCAGGCCGAACGCCGCCTGTTGTTGCTACAGAACCACAGCTCTTGTTTTTTCGTTATCAAGGTGCGCGATCTCTTATCCCCTCGTCTGATCACCCACCTCGTCGTGTGCGATACTCATCCTCCCTACATCAGATGGCCTCGAGCAGACTCAACGCCGGTGCATTCGAGTTTGTCCCTGGGAGGACCCTCAGGGCTCCCACCCAACCAGCCCCGGAGCCTGCTCCACAACCGCCATTACCCTCACTTGATAACCTGGGTCCGCCGCAGACCATCTCACTCAACATCGGCGGACCAAAACCGACACCACCTGCAACCCCTCCAATTCCCCAACAACCGCAACCCCAGCAGCCCCCACCTCCAAAGTCTCATATTTCAACACCAAAACCGGCCGCTTCACCCGCTCCGACCACAACAACCGCAAAATTGCCACCACCTGGCCCCAATGCGACCTCCTCCAAGACATTTACACTTGAGAAGGCCAAAACCGACACCACTGCGATTGTAACCGAGCTCCACAACGTCGCTGACCAGGATACGCTCAAGGATTTGTTTGGAGATGGTATGTCCGGTCGAGGGTGTCCCAACGTTCCTTATATCTGACGCCGTCCACAGTCAAGCAGCACCTAAACATCGTCATTATCGGCCACGTTGATGCTGGAAAGAGTACCATCGGTGGTAACCTCCTCTACCTCTGTGGTACGGTTGACAAGCGAACAATGGAGAAGTACGAGAAGGAGGCCAAGGAAGCCGGGCGAGAGAGTTGGTACTTGAGTTGGGCCCTCGATTCCACCCCCCAAGAACGAGCAAAGGGTAAAACCGTTGAAGTCGGTCGTGCGTACTTCGAGACAGCCACCAGGCGGTACACCATCCTCGATGCCCCCGGCCACAAGACCTATGTACCTTCTATGATCTCCGGTGCCGCCCAAGCGGATGTCGCTATCCTCGTCATCTCTGCCCGTAAGGGCGAGTTCGAGACTGGTTTCGAGAAGGGAGGCCAGACCAGAGAGCACATTATGTTGGTCAAGACGGCTGGTGTGACCAAGCTCATCTGTGTCATCAACAAGATGGACGACGTAACGGTGGAGTGGTCCAAAGCAAGATACGATGAAATCAAGGAGAAGATGACACCCTTTTTCAAGGGGGCAGGATTCAACCCTAAGACGGACGTTACTTTCCTACCCACTTCCGGCCAGACCGGTGCCAACCTGAAGGAAAGGGTTTCAAAGTCCGTCTGCTCCTGGTGGGAGTAAGTGCTTTGATCACTGCTCGGTATGACCCCCCCGCTTACCATCGCGCTCAGTGGACCTTCACTCCTCGGGCACCTGGACACCATGCCAATGGTCGATCGCAAGGTCAACGGCCCCTTGATGATGCCCGTTACCGAGAAATACAAGGACATGGGGACAATCATTGTCGGAAAAATTGAATCAGGTCACTTACGCAAGGGTGATACCCTCACCTTGATGCCGAACAGGGACACCATCGAAGTGACCGCCATCTACAACGAGATGGAAGAGGAGGTCAACGCTGCTCTCTCTGGTGATAATGTCCGAATCAGGATTCGAGGGGTAGATGACGAGGATATCACGCCTGGGTTCGTCTTGACGAGTCCGAACAGACCGATCCATGCCGTTCGCCAGTTTGAAGCCCAACTGGCGATCCTGGATCACAAGAATATTATCTGCGCGGGTTACTCGGCGGTCATGCATATCCACACTCTGGCGGAGGAGGTCACACTCCCCTCGCTGCTGCACTACTTTGATAAGGCCACCGGGAGGAAGTCGAAGAAGCCACCACAATTCGCGAAGAAGGGCCAGAGAATCGTGGCTCTGATCGAGACCCCGGGTCTCGTTTGTGTGGAGAGGTTCGTAGACTACCCACAGCTCGGGAGGTTCACGCTCAGGGACGAAGGTAATTTCATCCGTCATCCATCGCCGCTGGACCAACCAATTTCTGACGCGTGAATAGGCAAAACGATTGCCATCGGCAAGATTACGAAGCTGATTGAGCGTGGCGACGAGGATGTCGCGGACGGCATGGCCAACCTCAGCGTTAAAGCCTAAAATACCCGCTGTATAGAGTAGGAGGGGTTGTAGTCCGTGTCATGTGTATCCCCTCCATCCACCACGTCGTGTCTGTAGTTTAGAGCCTCTGCGAAACCCACACGAGGAGTTGCCTTTGAAATCTCGTTTGTTTGGTCAGGACCCGAAGCGGAGCGGAGAGATGTGGCGGGTGATCGAGACCATCCTTTCCGACCTCCCGAGTCTCCGGTGAGCAGCGAGGCGAACCGCAGGCCTGCTCGTTCAGTCTTTCGTTTATCTCCTCCATCCACAATGTCCAGCCCCACCCAGTACGTGTCCAAAAAGGACGTCGCGGCTTCGTATAGGCCAAAGAGCTACGTGAGTCTTTCCGCTATTCCAATTCCGGACATTCGAATCTCAATCCTCCGTTCAACTCCTCCTTTACACGCCTCACCTGACGGTCCACCTCGAAATGCACGGTCATACGCGGGCTCTAGCAAATGTCCCCAGGTTTACTACGCGCACGGGCCCCGTTCAAGGTCCGGAACGCCATCACCGGTGTGACGATCGCTGCGTTAGTCGTCGGAGTGTGGGCGTACTCCATCGCGGCCGTGAAACAAGACAGCTTCGCGGACGTGGACGAGGAAGCGAGGATCCTCGCTGCTTCCGGCTCCACGCAGAATATCAAAAGTATCGAAGACGAGCAAAGAGCCAAAGCGACCACAATCACTCCCGTTTCTACCTCCTCTACCTCAATTGGCACAAGTATTGTGCAACCGCAACCTCCGGTTAGCGCTACACATGTGGTTACCCCTTTACCCGGACTCGGGTCGAGACCCAGAGGGATCCTAGCTCCCCTCTTGGACAGACATTATCCGAGGTTACTCGACCCAACTAGTAAGACTCTCATTTGGGGTGCGCCTTCCGTGGACCGGATCGGTCGGTTGCGGGATTAGATGGGTGGATGGATGGCCGGCGTGTAGATGCGGGTTTGAGGTGGATACGGTCTAGGATCCCTACTCAGTTACTCAGGCAAAGGGGTGGGTCGAGGATGTCAAGTATGTGGGTTTCGCTCTATATATAATAACCCTCTTCCTGTTGTTCCTTGGAACGAACAGACACTCGAGTATTGGAGAAGGCGCGATCCCAAGGTGAAGATAAGCCCATCAAAAGCACGGTGGATACAACATATTCCAAAGCAAGGGGAGAACATAGCAGACATGAGGAAGGTGGAACTTGGTCGGAGTGGGCGGCGAGCCTTCTAGAGGGACTACTCCCCTGGGTCAACGAATGTTACGCGAAGGGGGTTGAGCGAAGGACGTACAACGTGAACCCCAAGCTTAGCTAGTCCTTCTTTCGCAGCCTCGTTCTGTGCGGCTTTCTTCGTGTTCCCTTTCCCGCGACCAATACAATCACCATCCACCATGGCCTTAACGACCTACCAAAACGAGATATTGAGCCCTGCCTACAAAAATCCAGACATAACCAACGCTCACCCAAACTGGCGTCGTCTTGCTCCCCTCCCCGGTGCTATCAGTGTACACCCACTCGGCCGTCTTCGATTTCTGTTGTAGACACTGGTTGAACAACGCCAGGTGTCCCACGCTGGCCGCGGAGTACTGCGCGGGGGGCGGTGAAGCCCACGTTGGTCTTGACGACTCTGTGGAGGTGTTGGCGGAGCGCTGAGCGAGTGGAGTTGGTTTTTTCGCAAGAGCGTCGCTATCGTCCTGGGGTGGCAGCCCGTACTCGTCGCGAACCATACGATATGATTCGAGCGCGTAAGGGAGTAGGAGCGGACGTAGCCATGACCTCACGGCCTCAAGCCCTTGATCTAGGTACAAGCCTCCAACGTAGGACTTTTGCGCTCCAACGATCAGCTGCCCAACCAGAGGTTAACTGCAAAGAGAAGCGCACCTCAAAAACGTCCGCTATAATCACAACGGAGTGACACGACTGCCATGTCAGCCAGTGATTCGACGCCCGCGAGGTAACTACTCCGCACCTTGAACGTGGAGGGACGCCTTCAAAGTCTAAAACAATCGTTAGATACCCATGCACAATGAAAAGCAGTGATTTTAACGCACGACTACTTGAGAAGGGTGCATCCTCAGCTGATCCGGAAGGCGATAACGGAGGGATCTACGAGGACAAAGTGAGGCACCTGCACTAGGAAAGGATGGGTAAAGGACTTACATGGACGCGAGATTGGAATTCCCGACGATCTGCGATCGGATTTTCTGTGTCCGGGATGTCGGTGAGCATGGCGGGATGATGAGGCGCGTCCAAATACCGTGATAGGTCCCACACGGAGGTAGGGAAACGTATCCCGCAGGAGGTCCGTGACGACTAAGCCGAGAACAGAGTCTCCCAGGTGCTCAAACCTACGATCAAAACGTAAGCATGGCGCGGAATTGGAGCGGGCCACGAGAACCGTCGGGGTCAAATAATACATACACCTCGTTGTCCTGGCTCGGGTCATCTGTAGGGTGTACGAATCACGCGTTATCAGAAAAGACGAGAGGCCCGTATGGGAGCATTTACATAACATTCATCCCTACCTGGGTGATCTTCGAAGAGACGGTGTTGCTTTGCGAAGTAACTGCGGTGGGTGAATGCCTGCAGTCTGATATGGTCTTTTTTTATAACCGGTAGCGGTGGTAAGTCCCTCTTTGCGACATTCGGCCTACGTCCACCATGGAGTACTCCCTCAGTGACGTGGCCTCCGGTAGGGAGACAGCGGACAAAACGCACCGAAAAGAAATCCTCAGGGGGGCAGAAGCGGTTCTAGCGGGGTAAGGAGAACCGATGAGAGGGAGCCCAAGCGAGGCCAACGAAATTCCAGTTTACGCACTCGGAGGCAGAATTCATGAGACTGCGTCGAGATGTGCCAGTGAGGATAAATTGAGAGAGGAGCCCAGCGCGCGAGCCGGATACAGTTCGACGCATCCTCCTTAATAATAGCTCCGGACAGATATCATCAGCAAAGCAGTATGTAAACAAGCGGGGTGGTGAAGAAGGTCAAGCTACTTCCGGCAGAAGCCTAAATTGCACCGCTCCCACGGTCCGAGAGTACCAGACTCAAAGTTCCAAAACACACTCGTCAATGCAGATGAGATACCGGCGATTGGAGGAGGTTGATAGGGTACTGGTCACCCTTGAACAGCGGTGAGTTGTTTCTCCTCTTCTTCGCGCTGATGAAAAGTCACCGATTGGTTAGACTTCGCACTCAGAAAAAAAAAGAATCTGTTCGGGGTCCTCGCACCTTTTTAATGGCGGCCTTCATAGCAAAGTAATCAGAGTGAAGTCCACATTCCGTCTTCTCCTTGTCTCCGGCCCATCGACCGGCGCGTTCCCCAGCGTCTCCCTCTCCACTCTTCACAGTGCTATGCCAGTCTCCCACGCTTCTGTATCCCTGCGATAACAACTTATTCTTGGGGACTCCGTTCGCTTGGACGTACCATTCCACGAACGGGAACGTCCACGAGAACAATGGGTTTAATTTGACCAGACCCGTCTCGTCCACCTCGAGGGGTCTTAGTCCAGCCCGGTCAGCACCTTGAGATGCCCTACGACCGGTGATGACCGCCTTCACCCCCAACTCCTCGTACGCCCTACGCCCCGGCTCAACCTACACTCATCACCTCGAGGGTAAGTGGGGTCCGATGGAGAACGGATCAGCGTTTGGATTCACCTTGACATAGTAGTCATATGCGATCCCATCGCTCTTCCACAATTCTTTCCCATGCTTCTTCTCGAACTCCTGGACATCTGCACACCCCTCCGGCTGGTACACATTAACGGGGATGCCGTACTTCTTCTTCACATCCCCCACCAGTTCATAAGTCTCGGGAAAATGATAAAGGGTGTCGATAAAGATAAGCGGCGGCGGCTCCCGGCTTATCTTTGAGAGCATGTCAATCGCGACCAAGCCAGTGAGGCCAAACGCGGTTGTTTGAAACAGTCCCGGAAGGTAGTCTACAGCCCATCGCAGGATATCCTCTGGGGTCAACTCGCTTAGATGCTTGTTGATTTCTTCCAACTTTTCTGGAGAGATGGGCAAAGTGATCGGCCTTTCCAACTGGGGCGTGGCCATGGTGGGAGATGAAGGAAGATTACGATGCGACAAATCCAAGAAAATGCGGGTTATATTGCCGATTCAAATGGGCGAATCGTTGCGAGTACATGGCGTCAATTCTACAGTATTAGTCAGGTCTAGTGGTAATGAAATGCTAAATGAGTCCAGATGGTATGTAGGGGTGTTTGAGGGGAGCAGTGGGCAGATGGCCTCACTGGTGTCCTGAAGTCTCTGCCCACTCTTTGCTCCCCATCTGTACAAGGCGCGAGCAGCATCGCGCGAATGCGAAGATCTCTTCCTCTCCACTGAAAAGTGAAGATACACCGATATCGTCGAAAGAAAGTCCCTGAAGAATTCGATTCGTGAGACTCAATCAAGCGATAGACTAAATGAGAGGACAAACCAGATCATTGACAACACTTCTGACCTGATCCGAAACCGTCTGGTCGCTGTGTGAATCGTCCGAAAAGACATGGTGTATTGGGACGTCCGATGTCACGAAAAGCTTCGTTTTGCTCTCATAGCATGCTATGGAAGACGGGTCAGACATGTGCCAAGTTCCTATCATACGGTCGCGCTAACCATCAATGAACGTGATAAATCGCCTTGCCTGGCGGCGTCTTTGAATAACAGGTCCCACAAACCCGAGTTTTGATGTGAAATCATACCTTGTCCTTGAGGTCCAACCCCATCTTCGGCACCTCTAACAGGAACACCGTTCCGAAGGTCTTCGTGACCTCAATGTAATCCGCGGCGCTTAGAGGCCTCCCACAGAGGTCGTCAAAACTGAATTTGGCAATCTTGCTCGTGCTCTCGGGGACCACAATCGTCCGGCCCCACGTGTGCAATTCTCGGTTTGCGATCACCGGGTCCGAAGGGTTGGCCGAAGTCAGCGACGTGAACAGCTTGTCCACTTCCCGCTGGTTTTCATCCGACAAAGGATCATAGTAGACGTGTGACAGCGCCCGCGGGACTCGTCGATAATCTGGTGTTCAAGTGAGATGTGCGCTAACCGTCCTCCAGAACTGGGGCATACCGGTGCCTGAATCAAGGTCTGTCACCTCGAAATGGTTCTTGAGGAGTTCTATGCAGGGAATGAAACTGGACCTCTGGATCCCGTTCTTGTACAGCTTGTCCGGATGGCGACTTCCAATCGTGACATCATCAGATAATCGGTACCTGGGACCAGTAACGCCAGTGCGCTTACTTGGAGGTTATGACCATAACTACCCCATGGTCCATCAAATTCTCCAACAGGCGGCGCAATATCATTGCATCAGCGATATCTGTGACCTTGATCCCGGTGATAAGCTTGACATCCGCTCCGCTCCTAGAAGCATATGAGTCTTACCTGGAACTCGTCAAAACACAGTACACTGGCCTCCTCCGCGAGATCTTGGGCCACCTTGGGTATAGGATCGCCCCCGCGACGACCCATGGCTAGTTTGGCGGCATGTATCCGTTTGTGGACATCGACCATAAATGCGTGGAAATGAACTCGGCGTTTACGCGTTATGGAAGGGGGTAGCGTGTTGTAGAATAGGTCCATCAGCATAGTCTTCCCGGTTCCAACGTCTCCATAAAGGTATAAGCCACGAGGACTTTGCGCTTTCTCTTGAGGTTCTGGAGCGCGAGCGAACAACCGTGAGAACTGGGGATATAGAAGTCAATACAACTCCAGGATAGAGCGGACCGAGGTAGCTTTACCAGAGACTTGGTCTCGGCGACGATCGGTAAAGAGGGGGGTGAGTATTCAAGAAGTTTGTTGTATAGATCTTGCAAAATTTGTATGATTTTTGTCTGGTGGTCGTCTGGCCTGAGTGCGCCTGTCTCTACCATAGTGTGGTACTTCTGCAGAGGTGAAGTGGTAGCTGTGACGGCTAGTGAGTAGACATTGTTGGTGAAAGGGACGGATCTACACACATTTGGATCTCGAAGCAACCACAGTGGAGATATCTCGTATCCCCTGATTCCTGTTGAGGTCCAGTGCGGAAAACGCAGGGACAAGTGGGCGGATGCTTAGACTTTGCCTCCGCCTGTATTTTCGGGCGAATACAGACGGGGAGATGGTGGAAGATGAAGGGTGTCGCACATTGGTAGCGCGGGTTAAACGACGGCAGGCTTGTCTGCTCGAGGTCATCATGGAGGTGGGGGCACAAGGAGGGGCTGACAGAAGGATGATCCGGAATAGTTACGGAGGAAGGGATGCCATCGGAGCTTTCGGCCGATCGTTAACGGCCCAGCCGCGATCCCCGACTACCGGTATCCCGCGTCACCTGCAACTGGGCCACGATGGTCGATGCTGCTATCAGCGACGACGAGGCGTACCTGCTGCTGCTGCTGGCGGATGGAAATCTTCCAACGGGCTCCTTCGTTGCATCCTCCGGGCTCGAGTCATTCGTCGCCCATGGCTTTTTCGGCGGGTCGACCGATAACCTCAACAACACAGTGAACTTTATCCGGGACAGTGTCGCAACCTACGCAAGGAGCGCACTGCCATTCGTGGCGGATGTTCACGAAGTTGTTGCGAGGGCGGTCGTAGATGGAGACGTCGAAGATATCGTGGGGCGCCTAGATCGCGTCTACGAAGAAATCAAGGCATTGGACGAGTTGTATGATACGATGACTCTCAACCACGTCGCGAAGCGCGCGTCCAAGTCTCAGGGAGTCGCCTTGCTTACCCTCTACACGAAAGGCTTTTCACTCCCAGCATCGTTGCCGGTAAAACCCACGGCGGCGAGGGATGTATTCATCGGGAAACTCGTTGACCAGTACAAACTGGGGATACGAAGGGAGGAGGTACAGGGCCACCTCCCCACATGTTGGGGTATATTAACCGCTGCGCTCAACGTCACTCTTGGCAAGTTCCCTTTGTTCGAAACGCAAAGTTAACACGTATTTACGTCCCATTGCGCCCAGATCGATCACTGCATCTTCACCTCTTTCTCCACGCGAGGAGCCTCCTCTCCGCAGCCGTAAGGTTGAACACGATTGGGCCATATGCATCACAGCAGCTCCTCCTGCATGTCGTTCGCCCCATTGTGGATGTGGAGTTCGACAACGTGAAAGGGTTACGGGCACACTCGAACGAGGAGATGACCCCAGATGGGGGTGGCTTTGATGGACCAGCAACAACCTGGCCACTAGGAGAGATTGTAGCATCTAGACACGACTTCCAACATTCACGAATATTCAATAGCTGATACAGTTATTCATTCCTGGCGGAGATGGGAGTACAAACAACTACACGAGAATCACGTAAATTTTAGGACGTTGCAGCGAGCGCAAGACGGGATGAAATCTCGGCCTGGGATCGTACCAAGTTTGCCAGATACGATACCATGAGTGTGTCCTAAGTTTATGCGGTTTGTTAGCTGCATGTGGCAAAAATAGCGCGATTAATTTACCTGCAGGCTGGCGTTGAAGCCGCCCTTTTCCAGATCGTCTGTGCTCGCGGCAAAGGTGTCTAAGAGGTACCTGCCTACAGCTGGATCCCCCTGGACTTCGCCGGCCAAGACCGAGCGTACGTAGCCCAATACACGATCCAGCATTGCAGTCACCGATTTGATGGATTGTTCAAGGGCCTCGAGATCGGATATCGGTTGCACCACTCCAGGACCTGCAGCTGCCGACGATGCAGAGGCCAGGAGGTCCACTACAATGGAGGTTTGATGTCAAATATTTATTACTGGAGATTGAGACTCACGTCCGCTCTTCTCTGTTTCACGAAACCTGAGTTCAACCGGAACGGGTACGAACACGCAGTTTTCAGGTTTTGGGGAGATGCCGACTGGAGAGCTGTTGTGGGATGAGAAGAGGCGTACGGCAATACGGTAAAATGAACCGACCTGATATAGGCCTTAACACCAGCACCCTTCCCACTCTCTTCTAATCCTGTGCCAATTGCCAGATGAACGGCCTGCAGCGGGGTGGTTTCTTGTGAGTAGAGGTTTTGGATCAACGCAGAGTTGGCGTTGAGGTTCGACCCGGTGGAATACCTGCGCCTCGGCGTTCAAATAGGGGTGAAACAGTCTGAGTTAATTTAACGCACCATCCAACCACGACTTCTTTGGGGTTTATTCTATGATGCAGCTCGTACATTGTGCGATGGTGGTCCCCATCAATCGCAACTTGCTGCTCGCTCTCGCTGTGGGGTACGGCGAAGGAGGAGCGAACCTCTACTTCTCCGGAATCTGAAACGGTTCCAAGAAGTGTCCCAATGACTCTCGCCTGTTCATCCTTTCTTCGAAGATAGTGATCAAGGATCGAGAAAAGGGCAACTGGATGAACAGTGACCGAAGAGACCTCGGTCCTGGAAGCAGGCATCTGATTAATGCAGCTCGACGAGCCGACCTTCAAACTCACGCATGGTTCGGTGTTGAGCTCAAGGCTTGCTGGTGAATGTAGACCGCGGACGATCGCCCGAAAGACATTTTTTGAAGATTTGGGTGGGAGGGATCGGATCGGCAAGTTCCGATCACACTTCGTTCCTTGTCACCATCCGCCAGCTCCCTACACAGAATGCCTTCCGAAGAGAACAAGGTGAGCCCCTCCACCTGGGTAACTCTACGACGCGACACTGACATGGACCCTCTCGTTCCACGAATTCAGGAAAGAATCATCCGCGTCGTCGAATTCGGTCGCGTACGCCTACGTGGTCACCCCCAACGGGCTGGTGCTTACTGAACCGAACCGACAGGTCGTACTTCATTACGGGTGGATCCCTTTCATCATTTACGTTGGGTATACGAGGAGCAACCCACAACCCTCGCTTATAAAGTGAGTAAACCTCCACTAGTTTTCGGTATGCGCCCCGAGTCGCTGACCTGAATTGTAGACTCATTAGCCCGCTTGCGTGAGGGGCCAACGCAACCACCAATGTATGCGTCATCCCACACACATAGAATCCATTAATCTGCCCAACTCCGATTCGTCATTGAGCAAGTGTGATGGGATTAAGGTGAGGCCCGTTTCGCCGACCCCGCAAGGATTATTTTCCGTGGTGGTGCTTCCTGCACCCAGAGGCCGGTCACCTATAGCCACCCTCGTGGAAGGTTAAAGGGTCGGCCAGTGTCGACAATCAGAGGCCAGATATGAGCGCTCAGGTTTTACGTTAAGTTATTGCCTCACATGCTGATGCTCCTTTCATTAAGGTCCTTCCGTATCTCTTCTATGTTCGGTACACAGTACCGGGCACCACCATACTCCCGGGAGATCATGTGTCGGTTCACGAGACCATAAAATAATACATACTATGTTTACATCAGGGGCTAGTCGGATGCTGTTGACGTTCTTTATGCTCGTGCCCCCTCGTGTATTCCAGTTCAAAAGTCAAAGTTGCAGCGAAGCTGTCTTGAGTGTATCTCCCCCGATCTCGTCATGGAACCCACCAGTACCAATCCCATCCCGGCTAGATCTGAGCTAGGGGGATATATTTCAACCTCAGGGGAACGTCCGCGTCCGATCGCGGATCAGACTGACAACGACTCTCATCAATCCGACGGCGGTGCAAAATGGCATGTTTATTTGGATGTTACTTTCACTCGGACCGCCACTTAAATGCTTGCCAGTATCACGGATGGAGACCAAAAGCGAGAAGATGACCTAGCACGGTTGGCAAGGTTCGTACGATGAATATCAGTCGTATAGTTGCGTCTCATTGTGGCAGACTCTTCTCAGACGTACTCAAGGACAGCATTGCAGAGCTGCGGAAAGACGAGGAGACGAGGATATCTCAGTACGTCCACCCCCAACTCTTCCGGTGTGGCGGGCATTAACCTCGCACCGGCATAGGTTGATCGCTACCATTAAAGGAGAAATTTCTGCGTTCCGTGAAGGCGAGCTTGCTCGGTTAGTTCTTTTCCCAACTTTTCGACGGAGCCTGGAGAAGGCGTTCTCAAACTTGAAACTTGCAAGGGTTGAGACCGACCCTACCACAAACTTCTGGAACGCCTATAAGCAAGTCGCCGATGAATATGACAATGACCTGGTCTCAAAATATGTCGGAGACCTGGACACATCCCTGCTCTTTGTAAGCGCATTTACGTCCCTCATCCATCCTATTAACTCCAACCAGTCCCTTCTTGTGTTTTAGGCGGGTTTGTTCTCGGCCGTCACTTCCGCGTTCATCGTCCAAATAATTCCACAGCTCCAGCCAAACCCCACCGATCTGACAAATGTCCTGCTGCTCCGGATATTGCAGCAGAACACCTCCTTCGGCAACACCGACCCTCTGATGCCTGTCTCGAGCATCCCCACTGGCGTCGTCAAAGCTCAGTCCATCCTCTTCGCCAGTTTATCCATCACGCTGTTCGTGGCATTCATCTCAGTATTGGGGAAGCAGTGGATCCTGTATTATACTCGAGTCACGACCTGGGGGAGTGTCGCTGATCGAGGGAAGGAGCACCAGGTCAAGCTCGCGGGACTCCAGAAGTGGGGATTACATCTGATCATGGAGTCATTGCCCGTCATGTTGCAGCTTGCCCTCCTCCTCTTCGGCGTCGCCCTTTCCGTCTACCTATGGAATCTGAACGTTTCAATCGCGGCGGCGGTGTTAGTGGTCACTTCCATCGGCGTCGCCTTCTACACCTGCATCACCCTGCTCGCGGCCATTTTCAGTGATTGTCCGTTCCAGACACCCTTCATTCTACTCCCGAAGGTCCCGCTATTGTGGAAGGGTTTTACCGCGATTGTTCGTATTCTGTGGGGGCGGAGTGTCTCATTGCTCCGATTCCATCTCGAACGCATGGCAGAGCGCGGCTTCCTGAGGAATTCTATCAGATACATGCTCAAGGTCCCCACCGGAGGGACGAACACCCAAAACCATGTGGTCGAAGATACACCCCACAATGACCGCTCCATGACCAACGACCGCTTCACGACCAACGACCCCCCCATGACCAACGACCACTCCGTGGCCATCTCCACGACCAACGACCGCTCCATGACGTTTTCAAACCCCATGTTTTGGAGGGACAGCCCGCTTTTCACTTCCCCCATCCAGAAGGATGTCGGCACCTCTGCGGGATTTTGGTTGTTGGAAAACTCCACGGATTTTTCTGCTGCTTCCGCCGTCGCCGCGGCGTTCTCTGGACTCCAATGGCCATCCCACTACCACTCCACAACCGCGCTGATTCGCTTCCGCGACGCATACATGGAGTGTTTCCGAGCACTAGATTTCAAGAAATCCACCCGTCTCAAGGCTCTACAGTCCGCTGCCGCTTATTACGTTCTCTATCATACACAACTCATTTGGAGCACCTCAAACAGCCTCGAGGCTGAGGTGAGGAAGCTTTCCTCTGATCTCCCTCCCGACCTTCTCCTCCACCTACACAGCGACAAATGGGGTGGAGAGGACACGTTCGAATACCTTCTCCACACCAAAGATCGTACAGAGTCTGTGACATCGGCCCGGTTCCTATCCTACATTGCCCCTTATTGGTTTTGCGGCGATTCAGATTCCGCCATCCGATTTCGACCGAGTCGTTTACAGACCCTGTATGAGCTCATCGAAGTGTTGGAAGCCAACCGGGCGTTCAACCCCGTGACTCTCACGGACTGCCTTCTATGTGTAGGAGCGGCGATGGACTTCCCTTTGCATCCGGAGGATTTGATCCGGACCGATAAAAGGTGTGCCCTGCTCCCCCATGTGTTAACAGCAGCGCTGATTGCAGATAGTGATTACGTTGGACAGACTTTCAAACTTGTGGTCGAACACGTTCATGACCTGATCTTGGTTCGGAGCCGTCGCCGTCGCCATACCAAAACTGCCTTGGAGATTCTTCTCACCCTCGTCAGGAGGACAACACTCTCGCTCGTCGAGGCCAAGTGGATAAATGGGCTTCTGAAAAGCGCCTCGAGGGGGAACATGGGGGATGACACGTTCACCTTGTTCCTCAGGTTCAGCGCGCTGAGGAAGGAAGAGGACGCTACAGTGGATGCGGAATCGCCAGCCGGCCAAGATCACATCCGCGCCCCACCAGATGAAATGGATCCACAGTTCCCTAGAGAATTCGTGTCATCAGAAACCACCACCGCCACCACCCCGGAATATGCCCTTTTCATTAAGATTCTGCAGAACATCCGCACTTGTAGCGAGAAGGATGACGGTTGGAAAGACGAAGCGGTGTACGGCGGCCTCATCGCGATGAACGATATCCCCCGACTACGCTCTCACTTCCCCGACAAGGTATCTCTTGGGACGCTGTTCAATGCGATGGAGAAGAGCCAGCCCTTCCGCGTGAGGAAAGCGGCCTACGACGTCATACTGGCCGCGCGAGAGGGGTGGCTCAGGTCAGTGGACTTGCGCTCGGACCTCGAGGAATGGGACTTTCCCAGGCAATTACACAGCGTCCTAATCGAAACCAGTCGTTCAGACCACCAACGCTCGTTCCTCATGATGATGGAAATACTATCGGAGGATAGGTATTGGCACTCCTACCTCAGGGGAGCGATGGACATTTGGCTGCCTTTCCGTCACGAGGGACAGGACCAGGTCATCCGCATCCTGACCCGCGTCAGCGAACTGCCACTCCCGGAGTATGACGGTTCCCCCATCGACAAATTCTTGGAACAGCTTGTGGAAAACGAGTGGGCGAGAGTTCCAGGGC
>Ga0307511_10001119_pt1 | contig 28587 bp, 44 predicted proteins | sample 13_EM_MG_FD_200266 | JGI IMG/M metagenome (GOLD analysis project Ga0307511, IMG submission 200266) | Populus trichocarpa ectomycorrhiza microbial communities from riparian zone in the Pacific Northwest, United States - 13_EM | ecosystem: Host-associated > Plants > Roots > Unclassified | place...
AGAACGATATGCGATTGTTCTCAAGATCAATGGGACATTTATATGCTCGACCCGGCCTATACTTGCGTCTACAAGCCCCGCCCAGAAACCCCTACGATCGTACCAAACCCCAGCTACACGAAGAATGCCCCTCCAGAACCCTCAACATCCAAGCGTGCTCTTTCTCCAGTCTCCCCGAACGGTGACCTGCCACCCCACCCTCGCAAGAAGCAACGGACGGACCCCAAGGACGAAGAAGACGAAGTTGAACAACTCCTTTCCCCAGAAACACCCAAACAGAAACCGAAACCTCCTCAACGAGCACGTTCCAAGTCCAAACAGCCCGCCGACAAGAAACCTACACCAACGATTTTCACCCAACCACCACTAGAACCCGTCCAGGAACTACGCGATGCCGATATGGAAGACCTGGCGGGGGTGAATCCCCCTGCCAATTCACAACCGACGACTTCCGAGAAGCGCAAAGGTACGTTCAGCCCACTAGCTTTGGTAAGCCTTTCTCACCTTTCCACCAAGAGAACCTCGACGCGGATGAAGTATACAGTCCAAGCACATTCCGGCCGAACAAGCGCGTTCGAACGGAACCCTTGACACCGAGCCGACCTAGGCACTACAGCAAGATGAGGGGGGAACGAGGGAGGCAACGTGCCCAGCAGAAGACGGAATGGAACCACAAGGCGCGAAAGGCGAGAGAAGACGCCTTCATTCAGGAGCTCTTTAGTTCCCACCCCTGCCACTCCCAGCCCCCGCCTCAATCGGAACCAGAAATGATTTCTGACAGTAGCTCAGACGAAGCGGAAGAGGTGGATCCCATCGAGGCGGAGAAGCGCAAAATCGAGGAATCCAGGAGGAAGATCGCGGAGCTGGAAAGGGATAAACCTCTTTGGGAGGCCGCGAAGAGAGAACGAGAGCGGGCGGAACAGGAGGAAGAGCGTGAGAGGCAGGCAGCGAAGAGGGTACGGGAGCGTAAGGCGGAAGCAGACAGGAAGGAGCGAGAATATCGTGAACGCATGACGAAGGAGGCGGAGGAACGACTGAAGCGGGAGCAGGAAGAACGTCAACGTCGAGAGAAGGAGCGGAAACATACTCAGAACCGAACGCGGTGGGCCCGTGGACCCTGGACGATCCAAAGGGCTTTGGAACGTTACCGTTTCTTGTGCGAGCAGTTCGATAATGCCAAGTTTTCGTCAGAGGAACCGCTTACCTTCGACGACATCCCATGGCCGATGGTACATTGCTCTTTCTCTGTGGAAGACATCGAGTGGTCTGCGGTGGAGAGCTTTTTCGCCTCCGTCAAGCCACACATGCGTGTCCAGGACTACAAGGTCTTCGTAGAAAAGAGTCACAGAAGGTAGGTTTTGCTTTGCGATCATTGCCACCCAGATGTTGACGGACGTTCGTAGGTTCCACCCGGATCGGTGGAGAGCTCGTGGACTTCTGAAGAGTATGCAGGATGACGACGAACGAGGATTCATAGAAGTTGCTGCAAACACCGTCGCCCAAGCTCTGACACCGCTCTGGCGTGAAGTCAAAGGAAGCTAAACTCCTCCAAGTCACTGCCACCGACTGGAATCACCAGACGTGCAGCTTCCCCGTGGACCGGCAGAAGCTCTAAATTATTGACAGCGGGGATACGGGCCAGCCTACCAACAATATCGTATTTGCATACCGCTACAACCTTGTACTCAGGTTCACCCGAGGATAAGCACGAATGTAATCATGGTGTCGAGGGGTGGCGATTACCTTCCACACAAGGCTACCGTCCGTGGGATCGCGACCTTGATTTGTTTCCTTTACCACTCCTCCCCCTTTGACCTAGTGTATCGGCGCAGTCTGTGAATTGTACGGAAAGGCGGAGGAGTTCGATCCGTTGTCATGTATTCTTGCTCGATGGATGTACGAAAAAAAAACAACGGGAATGGTAGCTGTACGATACAATCAAACGGTAGAGGGGTACATCATCTGTGATTCATGTCGTAAGGAGGGTTTCGAGGTGAATAGCGAAAAGTTGACGGACCACGCGAACACTGACACCAAAGGAGTGTGGTGGGAGATTGGTCCTGAATTTTCCCTTGACAACGCCAGAATTACCATGAGGGCGGGTGACACGTCTAAGATTCCCGTTTATAAATGCAAGGAAGGTGTAGAGGGGAGCGAGAAAAACGTACCCCCAGATAACCCGAGCCTTTGATCCTTGGCACTCCTTCTTAGCCTTGTAAACGTATGCTACGCGCTGATAATGTAGGAAAAATCAGAACTTGTTCATCGAAAACGTGGGGGAACGACGAACCTTCCCAAGGTAGAATTGGGCCTCTTCTTTTGAGCCGACACCTTCGATTTGAAGGAGGGAAGTGTTGGGGTTGCTGTTTCGTTTGGCTCGCTTGTGTCCAAGGACGCGGCCCTTGCTGTAAAGTCTATAAAACAAATCCTCGTAGTCAGCAAGCTAGATCTAGATGTTTCAAGCGCGGACGGGAGGATGGGGGAATGTTGATGTGAAGCGAGAGAGATCGAGCGAGGGGGAGCGCTAGCCCATCCACCTCGTTCTCCCCTCCCCAATTAGTCCCAACAACGGTGAGACAGGGTCTCACCTTGTGGAACCCATTTTTGTTCAGGGAGTGTCGAGATCTCGCTGAGGATGTCGAGGCGGATGCCAAGCACGTTGAGGACTTGAGGGTCCCATCACCCCATCACGCGCCAAGACTCATCCTCTTCCGTTCCGTCCACCTCCGATCCGCCGTTACCTCACCAACAGAGTGCACCTGAGGTAGCAGCGATGAGACCGACGTGGACCAGGTTAGCAAAGTCCATAACTGCGAAACCGTTGAACCTTCGTCATGCAAGCGCTTCACTCCTTCCACCAATACCGTGCGTCGATTTCAGGTTGTAACCTCCATGAGCTGAGAGGTTGTCGCTGGCAAACAATACAGATTATACCGGGCACTGTTGAGGGCTCACCGGGGGCTCCCATTTGAGATGCGTTCTCTCGGAGACGATTATGTCAAATCGGGTACGTGGACCTCTCAATTCCGACTAATGAGCCATACCCATCCACCCTTCCTCTTCAGAGTTCCGCAGACACAAGGACGTTACAAACCCCGTGTACACGATGGGGTTCCTTACTCAATGGAAGGTGTATCTGGACCAATTACCAGCCGGACCAGACGCTCGTGCTTACAAGGGGAAGAAGCTCGACCCCACAATATTCGAGAAGGTGGGAATCACGGCCTCCGTGGTTGGAATCAATGACGAACGCTTACCTCCTACTCTAGATGTCACCAGAGCAGCTGGCACAGTTGTACGAAGTGATGCACGTTACCAAAGACGTCTGGAAACCCGTTGAAACGGTGGAAGAGGAGGCACAAAAGTCACTAGATCCAGAGTCGGCGAAACCACAGCTATAGACCTCTCGGGCGAAAACCCGAGGCCATATTGGAGCGCATATAGCTCCAGCCATACCTCGCCCCGGGTGCCAAGGGTGGTCTGTTTCACAGTACCCATACAGCGTCCAGGGTCGCAGATAGGTGGTAATTTACACACGCCTGTTTACATACGCCTATTGCTACACGTACGGCTAGAGCATCGAATTGTGGGTGGGGATGTACTTCTACAATTGGCACGGGTTACTGCATGGAAGTGAAGGTCACTGTAACAACCAAGTTTCATGTCCGAGTGTTGCGTTGCTTCTTAGCTCCAGAATCATGTACCTCGACAGGTCGTTGGCAGACCGGACACCGTCCCGACACACCTGTCAGCCAGGGGTCTAAACACGTTTTCTGAAAGAACAGAGTGAGCCTGAGAGGCAATCGAGAAAGGAAAGAGTTTTGACTGACGTGGAAAACATGACCACACGCAAGAAGTCGTAGGGGTTGTGCACCCTCTCCAGCGTCCTCCAACTTCAGCTCTTCCTGGGGCTGGGTAGCCTCACCCTCAACACCTTTCGCCTCAACATTCTCGTCTTTGCCATCTTTATCGTCTTTAACTAGATTCCCACCGACCCGCTTCGGCTCGTCGAAATCCATGAGACAAATCGCGCATGCAGCACGATTGCCCTCCAGCCTAACGAACGGATATTCGCCCTTCTCCCAGTTATCTTCCCAGCTGTCTCCCGAGCTGGAACCACCCTGCGCCTTCCCCTTCTCCCCTGAGGCAGTTTCCCTAGATTTCTTCTTTCTCAGGAAAAAGAACCGCCGCTTCGGTGGTTTAGGTTTAGGTGACGTCGGGGGGTAGGTGTGAGCGGGGGAAGGTTTGGGAATTGGATCGGATTCATGATCCTCAGGTGTGGGAATGTAAAGGACCAATGGGATCTTATCGACAGCAGCTTTTGAAAGTTTACCGATCTCTGGCTTGATAGAGTGGGGATTTTGTAATGGGTGCTGGCCGATGCACATTAAGAACACGTTCCAGACCAACTGTGTGGATTGTGAGTAAGCAGGAGAGGTAAGCAAAACGCCCATAAAACTCACATAAACAATCGGACCGATCACAAAGACGATTAATCCCAGGAGCAGGAGCTCTAGGAGCATAAGGTAGGTTATAGTGAGGATCGCGAAAGTGAGCCACCATAGGTGCGGCGAGGAAAGCCGACAGGTGTCAAGCGAGGAGTATATGAAAACGTTGGAGGCGATAAACCAGACGAACGAGAGAATCGATAGGAGAACGGATAACCTGGAGGACCGTCAGCGGGTTGGGGACGGGAGCATATCCAGAGTCACGAACCGAGCGTATAACGGGGAATGAGGGAGATCGGGGTTGTTGCGAGCGTTGTTTCGAGCCTGCCTATTTGGCGTCTCGCCCATCCCCCTAGGAGGAAGCATCGTGTCGGCCCGTGCAGTTCCAGGAGGGTCAAGATCAGGGACCTGAGCTGGTAGGGGCCTGGCCTCCACATCCCTGATACGAGAAATATGTAGGGAGGCATCACGGTAAGGATTCGTCAGAAAAAACGCACGTATTCATAGCGCGTGATGCTCTCTCTCGGCGGTGTCCCCAGAACACCATCAGACAGTCAAATCCTACCTTTACGGCCCACACCGAATTCCACAAACCAAGCGGTTTGCTACACGCTCTCCATTCGCTGACATCGGGGTACTCAGGACTCGAATGCTCAGAAGAATATACGAGTAAAACGACGGTCGCGGTGATCTGTAGGTGATCAGTTATCCACAGTGTTCTACACGTAACTTGGTCCTGGACGTGCCTGTAGGCCATTGAAACCAAGATTCCAGATCAACGACATCAGCTCCTTTCGCTCCCGTAGTTCGGGACCCCTACCAAACCCGAAGAAGGCAAGTAGACGACCGCGGGTTGTGCGGTGTTGAAATGGCGACCCCTCGGGGCGATTCTCGGGCATGGTTTGTGGTAGAAGAGGAGCGGTTGGCGTCCGGTTCCCGCTGAGGGGTTGGGCAGCAGACAAAGGGGTGATTGGGGGATCTAGGTGGCGGGAGGTCGTCCGCTCAGGGAGCGCGTGCGAGGGTTGTGGGGGTTCCACTGTTATCGTGCCATCTGTCGGCGAAGGAATGTCGGTGTGCAGAGTATCGGTGGGTGTAGAACCCTGGTCATATCCGGCGGAGAGCGGTCTGGGGGTCGTAAGTGGGGAAGAGTCGGTGCTCGGTGGGGAAGACCGATCGATGCTGGGACCGGCTTCAGACATCCGAGAGAGAATCAAGGGCTCGTCGGTGCAGAGCCAGGGTGGAAGGGAGGTGCTTGGGGCAGTGTCACCGTATGACGGAAGGACGTACGCGGCTCAATCAGGAACAGGCTGCGGCGTTCGGTTAGATGATGGGAGTCCGCGTCCAGGCTACCTGCCTTTTCAGGCGCCGCCTCCTCTCGGTCATCCAAGGATCTCGGCCCATTCACGTCACGGTCTCAGTCGGACACGGTCTTGTAGTAATACACAGCTGTCTAGGTACGAAACAACGTACAATCTACAAACAAAACAGATTCTACAACGCGTCGGGGGATAGATCACCCAACGTGCTCGGCCCCCTGCCGCTAAACGCACTCAACAGTTCATCGCCCTCCACGGCAGACATCGTATCGACAGTTTCCTGGGGGATGGTAAGAACGGTACAAGGAGACAAATATGGCACACTTACGTCAAAGTAATGGCGAGCAAGACTTCGAGGAGCTATCCAAACAGGGATTCAGTTGACGCCATCTTATATGGGGAATTCTGACGCACTCTTTGGAGTTTTTGGGAGGCGACAGCTAGCCCCACTTTGGAGAATGTGATAGGCCACCAGCCCAGACCAGCCAGTTTGGTGGGAAGCACCAAGTCCCCTTCCGTCATCGCCGTGGAAATACTAGAGGGTGTGATGGTGAGATCATCGTCAGTCTAGTGGGGTTGCATCAGGATACCTCGTAGAACCACACGTAATCACGGAAGTGGGGATCATGATCGAGCACGTCGTTCCCTCCATTGGTGGATCTTCTGCCTTCGATGTCGCGCCCAAAGATGTGAATGATACGGTGCTGAATCTCCTCGGCAACTTCGACCAAGTTCATGTAGTCCCCGCTTCCAGTCGGACACTCAACCTGACGGTAACCGAGCTCAGCGCGGGAGACGCACACAATCACTAGCACCAACCTGTACTTCGTCACCGTAGTATTGGTAAAACCGTTGTAAGCTCTCGATCAAGAGGAAGTTCACGGCGAGCCAAATCGGGCCACGCCAGTTCGAGTTCCCGCCAAACATTCCCGAGAGCGAGTCCCCGGGCCAGTACCCGACTTCGTGCCGGTTACCATGAACGTCCATACCCCATGGCTGATCCTTATGCTTCTTTGACAACCTGTAACTGGGTGACCCCACGAAGCGATTTCTGATCCAACAGCGAACTTACGATCGGATACCGTGTTCGCTCAGGAACTCATCCTCGTCCAGCACCTTCTCCAATATCTTGACTAACCTATCCTTGTCTGCCAGAGCAAGGAGCCTGCGCTCTCCCCTACCAGGGACTGGTGAAGGTGTGCGTTAGTTTGCATGGTTAGTTTTTGGCTCATATCCCTTACCCTTCATGTTCGCCATATTCCTCGCTGATACTTCAGGCCGGTTGTCGATGAACCACTCCATCCGTTTCTTGAAACCCGGCACACGATTGATCGTGGCGGGTTCGAGGGCGAGGGTCGCGTACAACGGGATCAATCCAACAAGACTACGCACAGGAAGTTGCATGGAGTTCCCTGGGGAGAACTGGATGACATCGTAGTACAATCCATCCTCGTCACTCCAGAGACTCTGTTCGTCCTCGCCAATTTTGTATGTCATCGCGTCTGCGATAAAGATGAAGTGCTACCAGGATATCAGGAATCGTGTCACCGGGGCGCCTGTTAACTTACCTCGAAGAATTTCGATGCAATATCCTCGTACACCGGGTTGTGCTTGGCGAGTTCAAGGGCGATATTCAGCCTGAGGAAAGTCAGTATGACTTCCAGGCCTGAAAAACATGGGCTTCTAACATGTTGAGACAGTAGAACGCCATCCAAGCCGTTCCGTCTGCTTGACGAAGTGTTCCCCCAGTAGGCAGCGGCTCGGAACGGTTAAAGACACCGATGTTATCGAGACCCAAGAATCCACCCTCGAAGACGTTCTGTCCGCTTGAATCCTTGCGGTTCACCCACCTGAACGAAGAGTGGTTGGTGAAAGGCGACCGCGCAAACAGCAATCACTCTGCGCACCAAGTGAAGTTCAAGAGCAGCTTCTGGAACACACGCTCTAAGAAGGGAAGGTCTTCACGACCATGTAGCTTCCTTTCGATCTTGAAAACACGGAAGGTAGCCCTAGGAAAATGTCAATGAACACTCTTACTAGGATGGTATGCTTTTTACCAAGCGTGTACAGGGGGATTGACGTCCCCGAAATTCCACTCGTATGCGGGAATCTGACCATCGGGCTTCATGTACCACTCCCGGGTAAGTAAATCGAGTTGCTTCTTGGCGAACGAGGGGTCAACAACCGCTAACGGGATACAGTGGAACGCGGTGTCCCATGCAGCGAAGAACGGATACTCCCATCTGAATCAGATTGTTAGAAAACTGAAGACGGCGGACGTGATCACAACTCGCTTGTCTGGCATAGAGAGGACGTCCGCGATGTGCATGTGTGGCCATTCCTGCGGCAAGTGTCAGTATTGAGTCCCGACTCACAAAAAACCTGGCCCACCTTGTTTCGGACGTTTTTTCGTTCGTGGGGAGGTGGTGGCTGGAGTGGATCTCCGGTAAGCCACTCCCTTTGGATGAATTGGTAGTACTGCTTCGTCCAAAGCATTCCTCCCAGAGCCTGCCTCATAATTTGTTTCAGATCGTCGGTGACTGCGCCCATCGTCAATGAATGATAAAACTCGTCTGCCTCTTCCCGTCGGTCTTCGATGACCTCGTCGAAAAGTCCTTCGTCATCGAGCGTCGGGTCGTCGGCCGATGGGGGTATTGGGGTGAGCTTCAGTCGGACAACGGCACAACCGCCATTTGGAGGAACGTCCTTGAAGACGTAGTGAGCGCCAGATTTCGTCCCCTTCTGTTCTGGGTTCACAAAGGTTTGGCCGTAAGGGAAGGGTGTGCGAGGTCCCTGCTCTTCCTCGTCGGACGAATTGTCGTACGTCCTTCGCCGTATGTGGATACCAGTCTTGAATATATCGCAGTCATCAGGACGATGGGATGGAATGATGTGGTCGTGGAATGCATCCTTGACGTAACGGGTCTGGTTTTGACCGCCATACAGCCTATGAAAATTGGTGTTGTTCTCAGTGAAGATTAACTCCGGTTCCACGGAGTCAGCATCATCGATGTCGCCAGGGTTTTGGGGGTCGATGGGGGGCGGGGCGGGAAGGCAGTAGAGGTGGTAAGTTCCCAGTGAATGGTGTTTGGCGGTGATACAGTTCCCGTTAGCGGACATCTGAGGCGGCGGTTGCTTGTTCTCTGACCAAGACCAAGTGTTAGGGAACCAGAATTGGGGAAGGATGTGTAATGTGGCGGGATCGGGCCCTCTGTTGTAAACGGTGTAACGAGCGTAGATATTCGACGCGTCTTCCTCATCTTTTGCGTACTAATAAAAAAAGTGAATTGATAGAAAAAGAGTGACAAGCTGCGACGCCCACCTCAACGAAGACATCCCAGTAGCGATTGTCGTCGAAGGCGTCTGTGTCCAAAATTTCATATTCTGGGACATCTCTTCCGCGGGTCTGACTCTCTCGAACCAACTGTTCGTAAGGGAAGGCCTTTTGAGGATACTTGTAGAGGAACTTCATGTAGGAGTGTGTTGGCGTCGAGTCAAGATACCAGTAGAGTTCTTTAACGTCCTCGCCATGATTACCTTGATGACCGGTGACACCGAAAAGACGTTCTTTGAGGATACGATCATTGCCGTTCCATAACGAGAGCGCCAAACACACGCGTTGGTGGTTGTCGGAAATACCAGCAATGCCATCTTCTCCCCATCGATAAGCCCTCGAACGTGCATGCTCATGGGGGAAGTGGTTCCAAGCGTCACCGTCGTGGGAATAGTCCTCCCGAACGGTTGCCTGAGGAAAGATATTCTTAATAGAGGTTACCCGGTAGCGCAAAAGTGGGAGAGACGTACCCATTGCCTGTCAGAAAGATACGGGCCCCATCTCTTCCAGTGGACCTCCTTCTTGCGATCGGCCTCGAGACGATACCGCTCGGCACCACAATATTCGTTCCCGATGCGCCGTAACAGACGATCACGATAAGGGATGGTGTAACGACCTTCCGGAGCGTTGTTGTTAGTCTCGGCCTGTTCGGGGAGTTTGGATGTTTTCAATGGCTGGACAGATTTCGTCTGGAGGGTGTTGGAGGGGATATCGATGGTAAGGCTGCCAGTTTTAGCGGGATCAGAGCCATCGCCACCATCACCACCAGATTCGCCCCTGAAGAGTTTTCCCTGGATGCGCTTAGTGGAAGACATCGTCCGGGAACAAGACGAGAGTTCGTGTACAAGGTTGGGTGAGAGAAAAAGAGAGGGACAGGAAGCGAGTTAGGGAAAAATTTGAGGTTTAATTCCCAACTCACGATCCCGGTCAGGCTCGATGGGTGACCAAGTCATGACATCATCCCCGTCCTTGATCATGTCCGTTCAAGTATTCCCTCCATCCGATGAGAAACACGACGATTTTGAGTTTCACATCGACGGATTTATGGGCAAATGGTCGGTTACCTTTCTCCTATCGTTCCGAAAATTCTTTTCTGACTTTTGGTAGGTATGTCACCCACTCGACTCTGCCGCTTTGGAAGGTAAGTGCGCGCGTTTTCCTGCACAACACAGCTCACTCACACCTCCACAGAACAAGAAGGACGTGTCAATAACCTACACGCCTCTTTCTGATGCCGGTTCTCCCCATGAGATCGTAAAATTTGACGACCTCGTCGAATATTACTCCTCCGCGAAGCCCGACAGCAAACCTTCTACAATAGCCGGAACGGACCGTGCACTCGCCGTCGGGCGTTTCAAATGGCGAGGAAACGGCTTATTAGTTATTGCCTCATCCAAGTGGCAAGTCTTAGGCTGCAACATGTCCGACGCAGAGGGCAGTCACCCTTGGGCGGTGACTTTTTTTGAAAAGACGATGTTCACTCCTGCCGGTCTCGATATTTACGCTCGGTCTACTGAAGGTCTTCCGGAGCCCCTCTTCAAGGAGATCTTCGAGAGAATCAAGGCCGTGGGCGGGGATGTTGCCGCACTGTCGGAGACGTTCTTCGAAGTTGAGCGGACCAAGGTCACATCGTGACCCCGTACATTACCAGTCAGTCCGCTCAGGCGTTTTGGGGCATCTATTCGATCTGTCACCCAAAATTCACGCGCCCTCGCTGAATCGTCCAGGCATTTTTGGGAATACTAGTTGCACGTTTACGAGCTCTATGATAATTGTTACACATCCGCCCAAAAGCACCAAATACAATCAGGGAGAAGGTCTGTTGGGACACACAACGAAAGGAAGGGGAAAGAGAAATAAAAAGGAGAGAGTGTATGACCGAGAGGGGAGAGAGATGGAAGAGAGTTATAGATCCTGGCGGAAAGGAGCGGGTTGGCTGAGAGAAGAGCGCGAAGTTGGCCACTCATAGGCAATTAAAATGGACTTTAAACCTACAATTGGGCGTGGAGATCGAAGAACGAATGTGTGGCCGAACGAGAGAGCCCTCAGAAATAAAAAGGAGCGTGATGTAAACCGGATAACATAAGAATAACAACCTGGGAGATGGAGGAAATGGATGCAAGAAAAGCGGTGGATGGCCGGTGCACTGAGAGGGACAGGGTGGAGGGTGATGATGAATGCAAGTGATGGATGAAATGTGAAGGGGGAAGATGGGAACGATGCGGTGGCGGGGTACGGTGAAGGGTGTCTCGAGGCATTGGGTATCCGCAGTTGGCGACTTATGTGACGAAGAGGGTAACCTGGCCGCCAGGTTTCAGCATCTCAAATGCCATCTGGACATCTTCTGTAGATCCCAAAGAAACCAGATCTCCATCGTCATCCCTATACTTCACCCTCAATGGGCCATCATCTCTTCTTGGTCCACATAGCCGGATCTTCCTGCCGACCCGCTCAACGAGATCGCTGTACTCAGTGGCAAGGGGGACCTGGATGACGAAGATGTCCTCGTGGAAGTGGACTTTGACTTTGACATTCGGGCTGGTATTGGTCAGATTGTCAAAACCTTGGGACCGCGAGCCTCGGAGAAGGGAGCTCTCGCTCGATCCGTACGGTGTGATGGGCGAAGCGTGACCAGAATAGTCGGAGCTTGACTGACTGGATCCGCTGCCACGTTTCCCGTTAGGAGGGGTATCTATCCATGGGGACGACGAGGGAAGGGGTGGTGGTACCGCAGACTTGGGTAAGTAGGCAGTAGGTTGACTGAGACTCCGCGAACGTTGGCTAACAGACATGTCGGAAATGTTGGGCTTGGCCCTCGACTCCATGGTCTCCGGTCGGAGTTTGGTGGAACTAAATTGGCTCCTTAGCGGTGGTGGTCGTGACGATGAAAGGCGTGAGTCATGTTGGCCGTTGAGAGACGGAGTTGTGCGACCAGTCGATGGCCGTGAAGAAGCAACACTCGTCAAAGGAGTGATGGGGAACCCGCTGGTTGTTGACCCGCTCATACGAGATGTGAGGTATTGAGCATCGTGAACGTCGGGCTGCTGGCTTCTGCGCCCAACAAGAGGAGTGGCTCGACCGGATGGAAGGTTTGACGGTGGGTACTCTTCATAGTCATCGTCCCCATCCCCATCAAAGCCGTAATGAGAAGGATAGCCTTGCATACCGCCGCCGTAAACGCGGTCGAGGGTTGAAGCGATGGTGTCCTCGTAAGGTGGGCGATATCCGGAGGTTTGATGGTAGTATCTATCTTGACCGTTCTCTGGTCGGGAGAACTTGCCTCCCTGTTGCAAGGTCGGGCTAGCGCCGGCACTGGATTGGGGTTGTGCCAACCGAGGAGCGGGTCGTTCAGATGCCCGTCGGGCGGCGGTCTCGTTGATCAATTTGTTGATAGCAACTTCCCATTGACGAAGTTGTTCTTCGTTCCGACAACGCAGGGTGAAAAACTCCAAATCGTCGTCACCGCGCCACCACACCGCAAGAGAGTGTTGTCCTGGTAAGGAGATTAGAATAAATCACAACTTGCTGGTGGTAACATACCGGAAGATGACCGAGGCGTGGCCTGCGTAACATTATTCAAGAAGATACGACCCTTCAATAGCAACGGGGTATTCCTCTTTGTCTTGGGACCACCGGGTGTTGTGATTTGGAGAGTGCTCGGAATCTGTTTCTTGAGGATCGAGTTGCTCTTTCCAACCTTCTTCGCGTTCGGTGGTTGGAGGGCAAGCTCTTTGCAGCAGAGGATAATGCGCTGGAATAGGAAGACGTGGTACTCCCGGTCGACGTCGGACTTGGTCACGACGAAAACGTCCTCAAGTAAGAGTTCACCGAAGTTTGAGATATGATGGCCCTTCCAGTCCTCGATCCTGCTTTCGAGGTTTCTGACGGTCTGCATATTCTCGGCTCTGCGTTGGGCTTCGTTGATCTTATCCGTTATACGTTTTGTGGATGCACATCCTTCCTTGAGTTCGTCGTAGTACGGATAGTCAGCGGGTGATGCAGCTTTCGCGAGAGACTGAGACAGAGGGGTGATCAGTTGGTGATGCCATGAAATGTGTGATAACCTACTTGGAGTAGGAGAGGATATTTACAAATCCTCTGGATAGGTTTAATGAGAAACGCCGGGAGTTCTGATTTTGCGTTGATCAAATGGTTGTGATTCTGGCGTAGGCAGTGAGACCAAATTGGTGGCATCAGGTCGTATCTCTTACCATGAGATTTTGCTCTTCGGCGAGCATGATCTCCGATGCGTTGGTGTAGTTGGCACAATACGGTTCGTATACCGTAAACTCATCCTCCTGAAGGACGGTAAGAGGACAAAGCATTGACCAAATCGGGAGGGACTTGCCATTTCCGTGAAGTGCAGGCCCCATCGCTGGTCCTTCCATGCTTGCTCTGCAGTAGCCTCCAGCTTGATCAAGAACCGTCGCTGAAAGTTGAGTAACTTGTTCAAATTAGGGAATAACAGGTGTATGGTATCTTGGTCGATGGTGTTGCTTTGTGACAACGAGGTCGAATACCGCTGAGTGGGGCGTCCTCGGTCAGGGTCACGGGTAACAAATAAGGACTCAAGATGACCGTACCTGCATGACTTCAAGATCCTGGACATACTTCCTCTCCGTTTCGACTAACTCTCTGATGATGTTACTCCGGGCCGCTTCTTTAGCGCTAACGGGCTGAGATGAGTGTGGGGTATCGCAGACGATGGAATCCGTGGATTGATGGGCGGATGAGAGGGAGGGAGGTGAAGAAGGCGCATGTTGTACGAAGACCTCTTCGGGAAGGTACTCGACCAATGCCGTCACGGTGTTAACGACCTTGGGGATGACAACGAACGGTAAGGGGTGGCCCCAGGAAAGTGCGACGGAGAAACGTACCTTGACGAAACCGTCGGTGGAGTCCCGGTTATAAAGGTCCGTCACTGTAAACTGTTCGCAATCCTCCAATTGCCTTATCTGCATGGAGAACAAAGCAATTGCTCGTTTCTTGTCTCTTTCGTTGGAGACATCGAATTGGTCCGGAGCGGTATTGATGTTTATTGGAGTGATCGGGGGTGGCAAAAGGTTGAAGAGGTAACAAAGAGGGATGCCAAGGGCAAAACAATCCCAGAGTTGTGTTACTGGGTCGGTGGACTGCCTGGACGACCCTGGAGGGGAAGCGAGGGCGAAGTAGGGGGGAAAGTTACTAATACGCAAAAGGCGAGCACGCAGGGAAGAACATTGCTGATAGAGGGAGGTCGACTGGGAAGCGGACTTGTTGAGGAGGGTGTTGTTTGCGACTGGGAGGTCCATTGAAGGCCCGACGGAGGAGACGATTGACTTTTTACGGGCAGAGGATGTCGACATCGCGGGCGATGGCGACGGCGGGGCGGAGGGCGGGGAGGAGGAGGAGGGGGAGGAGAGGAGAGGCGGTGGTGGTAGGGAGAATGACCAGAACGGGTTGAAGGGTTGTTACCACACAATAGATTCTTCCGCGAGAACTGGGTGAGGGCAACCCGCACGGACGCAGCCGAATTAATTTCAAACTCAGACGAGGATAAACAAGTCACTCTGTCACAGTTGGTTTTATTCTCCGATTGATGGAAGTTTAAACTCCGCCATCACCGCCACCCCTGTCGCCCCTCGAGTCCCAACAACACTCCACCCCCGACCCACGCTGGTCGAGGAGACCCCGGATGGCCCCCGCTCGTAATTCCAGCCACCGCCCCCCATCCGCAAATCCCGCCCAGGATGAGTCCGTCCAGTCAGATTTGTTCCTCGAGCCAATGATGGGCAACCCTCTTGCGATCTACGTCGACAAGGACGTTCAGGACAGAGATACCGTCGTAGACCTTATCATTGTTCGTCTCCGATCCGCCGTCAAAAATGCGAGTGCATATATTCTAGCTCCGGGCTAACTGTCCCCGTTTCCTTTTTTATTCCAGGGTCATGGGGGCGTAGTCTCACCGAGCTATAGCGGCGTCCCATATATCCTCGGTCCGTTTCCTTCGCCCGCCTCCCGCGCCAACATTGGAATAATGGCTCACTCCGATCACAGTTGACCCTCACCACGAAAGTGGTCAAAGCCTCTACCGACAGTATGTCGGTAAGAAAGGCAAGATCGTTCTGAATGTCCAATGGGTCCACGAGTGTGTCAAGGCCGGGGCCCTTCAGACATATCACACCAACTGGGCCGAATGTAAAGTGACTGGCACAGAGACGTTAGTGACAGAGAAGGCCCGCGGCGCCTGTGACTGACGAATTTTTAGCGTGAATCCCACTGCTCCCCCTCAAGCATCCCAATCCCGCCAACCGGTCGAGATGAACACAGTACCAACGTCTCTGCATCCCACGACGCTTCACCAGGTCATACCCCAGCCTCAGACCATCCAGCCATCAGAGTCCCTGGTTCACCATTCTGTCCCAACCTTTCCTTACCATATGTACCCAGCAACCATGGAACCCCCGCGGTCAATCCACGTAACAACCCCTCAGCAATGGCCAAACGGCATCCCACCTCATCATGCACACATACCACAAATGATGTCACGCCCCGATCATTATCGCGACGATCAATGGAACGCCGTTTACACCCAACCCCAACCTCACGCGATCCAATCCGCCGAATACGAGTACAGTCGGTACCGGGATGCGCACGCCGCCTGGGTCGCCGGCCCGAACGATTATTATACCCCGGGGGTTTGTGCGTCGTTTCATCATCTGAACCACCACTAATGCGGTCGCACATCTTAGTATGAACAGGCTTACGAACAGACCGCGCCATACATGAGCGACCCTGGCCCATCGAATGCGACCGACACTGAGCCTGTTCCTGCTACGGAACCTTCCACTTCGACCCCAACGGAGGCGGACAAAGCCCGGGGTAGGAAACGAGTGAGGACACAGGTGGGTGTGTACGTTGAAACTTTACTTCTCATTTGTTGACCCCCGCAGCCTGCCCCGCCAACATCTTCTCTCGTTGTAAGCCGCGGCCAAGGCACAGCACGATCTCCTACACCCCCGACGAGGGTCATAAAGAGCACCTACGGTGGCAACCTTTTTACTGCTGACGACGTTCTGTATCTTAAGAAGTATATTGACTACTGCCAGGAGCAAGGGCTAGTCCTGAGGTCCGTGACAGGACTCCATTGGGTCACATGTAACCTCATATTCCTTACGCAGTTTAAGGGAAATCTGTGAACGAGTTGCAGTCAAGGCACGCAACACTTTCATCCTGACTCCACCTGAATGTGTTGACCGATTCTATAGGCCCCTCATCACACGTAAGGCACTCGTCCCATCTACCGTCCCCGACGGCTGCTTGACGGGGAATATAGATTCTATTCTTGGCGAAGATACTGCAACAAGCACCAGATTCGCCTCGGGGGTTACACTATGGTCGATAGATCTCCATCCCCCGGCCAAGAACATAGAGGGGGCGGTAGGGGCGTGGCTGGAATGGACACGGATGAAATCCAGACCAATCCTCCGAATGCACCGGGCCCTGGTACAATAACCGCAGCTCGACGTCGTGCCCAAGAGGATAGGGAAAATGGAAGGACACGATCCCCAACGCCCCCACGAGCACTCTTCCGAAGTACCACCGGGAAAGGTGTCGCATTCACGGAGGAAGATGTGACATTCCTGGTGAGATTCATGGTGTTCAAGAAGTTTGTGTTGATCCCTTCCGCGCGCCTCCAAGAACTCTGACCACAATTTTTTAGGGCACAAGGACGTCTCGATATGGTCGCATTTTGGAAGGACGTAGCCACAAAAGTGAACCGCTTCCTTCCGAGGGTTTCTCCCCGCCCGCTGATCCTCAATCACAGGCACCCCACCATTCAAGGGCTTCATGGATGAAGTTCTACCGCAGGCATAAACACGAGCTTCACCACGAGGAAGGCGATGAGCCACTTCCCACTCCTCCGGAGAAGAAGATGCGATACAGTCGCATGGATGACATTTTGCTTGCACGTTTCTTCGCGCTGCGCCCTGAAGGAACATCGGACAAGATATTCCAATCATTCGCGCGGCAGGCAAGCCATTGCAATTTGACTCTACCGTAAATCTGGCCTGACCATCAGCGTTCCGCAGCATCCCCATCATCCGTGGAAGGGCTGGCAGGAGCATCACAGAATACACAAAGCCAAGATTGATAATCTTATTCAGAGGTTAGAACACGGTGAGGACATCAGCGAAGCCGATGTATGACGCACAGTATGTATTTGTAGTCTTAAGTATTCCCTCGCATTGCATTGTTTGACATACACATCGATTGTACCACTACTCCGTAATCAGTATGGGTTGTTGCGGAGTTTATGGCGTGCCACGGAGCCTGGTAAACAGGCCGATCGAGTTTCCACTGACTGTCATGACCTGCAACACCAACTTCGAGTATCTCACGCGAGAGCAGATCAACAAGGTATGCCAGAGTATCGGGTTGAGGTCCCATAAAACTGAAAGCTTGCCCCGTCACTGGTGACAGTTCCATCGGGATGGGTGAGCGTCATCACACGATGGATGAACCCTGATGAATTTGGATTCACAGTTACCTGGTAATACCTGGTTTCCTGGACGTGGATACCACCACTGCGCTCTTGGATCGTTCGAAGGAGCTGCTTGCTGATTTCAATATCGATGACCACCCATTGGTTGGTGTTCTACCCTTTCCTCCCGCGTCCCAACTTACCCGATCGACCCATTCCTTCTTTCACGTACGCCTTGCGTTACAGACAAAGTTCACGACAGGCGACGATGATCACGTCGGAGACGATTACTTCCTAACCTCCGGTGACAAAATCCGATTCTTCCTCGAACGAGATGCGCTCGATCAGGGTGGAAGGCTCACCCGTCCGAAGGAGAAAGCGGTCAATAAAATTGGACACGGTCAGTGTGCACAGGCTTATCACGTTATTTTCGCGGACGTCCTTGGTTGGCGTAACCGGGGCTTGGCCAATTGACGAATCTTGGGCAATGATACTTGTGTTCCTTGGCTAACTATTTATATATCCTAGCTTTGCACGAGCTTGACCCACTGTTCCGGAAGGTGACCCTAGAGAACCAGTGCATCAAACAACTTACCCGAGATCTCCAGTTCCACCGCGACCCTGTTGGTATGTATGGCCTATATATTCCTGTCTCAGCGCTGGGCTAACGACTCGTACGCTTACTATGGTACGTTCATAGCGCTTCAGTCTATGGTAATCACGAAACAGCAGCAGATTGGCGGAGAAGGTGAAATGCTTGTCAAACTCGCCGCGCACCTCAGAGATCTCACTTCATTTCCCGATCGGGGAACCCCCGTATGATCTACAGTCCCGGAGCACAACGACTCGTGAGTGGAAACCTCTCTACAATATGCCACCCTCGTGCTTACCCGCGCGTAGGACGTTCTTGGTGCGGTTCTTACGATTTACCGTGATCTCCAGCACCGACCCGACACCCACAAATAGTACACCGATCCCCCATCCGCCCTTGGCTTTTGGATCCCCCTCGAAAAGTGCACTTCAGAGAATGGCGCTCTCTCATTCCTCCCGGGATCACACTTAACAACCCCGATTACGAAGCGTTTCGTTCGTCTACCGACAGGCGGCACCGGCTTCGAACAGTTGCCGGTACCCGCCAACCAGGTCCCGTCGACCGGCGAGTACGTGCTCGAGTGCTGTGACCCAGGTGATTAAACCCGCGTAATAATCATGGTACATCATCCGATTCTTCTTTCTGGTGGATTTCTAGGTGGTTTGGTCCTAATCCACGGATCCGTTCTGCACAAGAGCGAGAAGAATCTTAGTCCCAATACCCGATTTGCATATACTTTCCACATGATTGAGTCACCTCCACATGCCACATACGACGAGAAGAATTGGTTGCAGCCCACCGAGGCAATGCCATTCTCTCGCATTTTTGCGGGCGACAGGGAATAGGTTGGTGTCGACAGCGCATGTGTACAGCAACGTTTAGTTGGCGAAATACAGTTGTGGTGGAATACGATGCGATTTCAATGTTTACTTTTCACCCCCGCCCCGACCTCCGGCGTGTGCTTTGATGGCATGTAGGAAGATTCCCGGCCTTTGCACGTCGGGGCGGAGCGCCGCGATTCCAAGCGATGTGGACCGCCAAGGTCCTTGTGACGCCGGGGGGGGGCGAATCGGGGCAGCGGGAAGCAAGGTAATAATTCACAATGTGTAACGTACTCCGCGATCGTTGTCATATATGAGTGGGTTCGAAGACTCTCTCCGACTCTGCCTTGGCAGCCACGTCCAACGTTCCGCAGAACGTGACTATGGAGGTCCCGGACATACAGCCGGACCTGGTTACCTCTCCAAGTAGCGGATGCGCGTTCTCCAGGCAGACGGTGTGTAAGAGCCGGGAACCCGATCCACGGCATCGGTCTTACAGACGATGCGCCTGGATTTACCACCAGAACGGGTAAGGAGATCCCGCGGGTTGGGCCTCGATCGCGCACTGAGTGCGGATGATCCCACGATGCTTACAGGCGGGACCCGCAAACCAAGACCCCGTGCAGTCCATGATCGTGCCTTCAAACGCGGAGCCTTCAAACGATGAGCGAATGGGTCTGAGTATCGGCCGGAGCAGCCCAGCTAACCTGGAATACCCATGGGAAGGATCGCATCAGGCGCCAATCTTCGCTGCGTTACCCTTGATCACACAATGACATGCCAGTATTCAAGTGGTCTCGAGAATGGTTTCAGTTTGAAACGCAGGGCCAACCGAAGCCAAGGCGCACTCGCAGCCACGCGCTTACGGAAGGACGTGGGTACCACCGCCCACAGGATCAAGGCCGGCAGGCGTTTAATTTGGTACGCACATTGCCCTTGAATTTCTGCAACTTCATGAAGAGCAGAACCCGACGGTGAACCTATACCAGCCACGATCACTCTTCCTAGGTCAGCCAACGCCCCAAGGTTTATCGACAAACCCCCAGGGATTTTCGCAGGTCCTCCATTTTCCCAGGAGATGTAGCATGATTGGCGAGGTAGTACAATCATCAGATTCGTTGATTGTGTGGTCACGACGACGTCTGTGATCTTCCTTGACTATCAGGGTGGTCGTATTACACCTGATGGACTGGGGGTTCTCGAACGTATCTCAAAGTTCCCCGATCCTATTCTTGAGCGAGTCAGCGGTGCAGCTATCGAGTGAGGAAAACTTGGTTTGACGTACCTCAAAATACGAAACAGCGTTCCCTGGCCGCATCGCGGCTAGATGTGTTTGTGTGGGGCAACGACATGGCCGGTGATAGCGAGACCATCGAGCGGCCCGCCAGGATGGCGCCTTCCGAGTATTTTAGTCGGTCTGATCTGTTCTGGCAGTTGTGATACATCGTGACGATCTCGCAAGATTCAACCAAGGTTTCCAGTGTCATGAATCCAAGAGGTGCGCGGACTGCGTTCGTTGATTTAGTCCCGCCTGTTGTTACGGTGTGCACGCACGTTGGTACGGTGTTATCACGGACTGGATCACATCTAAAGTGACGTTCTAATGGCTAGAGACTCACGTCTGTGTCCTCGAGAACTAGAAGGATCACGTCCTCGAGTTTCTTTAGGCCGGGCAACGGACTTGTCACCCGCTAGGTGGACGCGGCGTAACCAGACCCATTTAGACGTGGTCTACCCCCACAGTCACAGCCCTTTCGGCCTCCTCGTAAGTGCTACGGGATACTCCACCGAGAAGTTCCACGGGGAGAAGTTTGTGATCTACTTCGATGAGCATGTCGGATTAACCGGGGTGAACACCCTGGCTCGATTTTGACCGCCAATGCCATTTCTATCCTGTCATTAAGGATCAATGGACCTCATGTAATGTCCACAAAATCGGTTTGTGGCACGAGCAATGAGAAACTATGGATGGGCCCGAGCCAGCACATGGGGAGAGCTCGCTGGAGCTCGCTGACACATAGATGAGTAGGTAAGTGGCGGGTGCGGAAGGGTTGCACAGGATGACGGAAGGCAGCCGGCCATGAGACAGCCAGATATCCGCGCAGAATCAGCATCGTGTGACCATGAGGTGCAAAATCGCGAACATGGAGGGTTAACTCCAACTTTGGCGTAGTTGGGTTTATCAAAGAGTTCAGTTAAGCAGAAGCTATAAAGGACCGTGATAGGACCAACCAGTGAGGAACCTCTGACAGATCGCAACCTCCTGGGTCGCTGATCGGACAAACGGCAAGCAGAACAAGACGGGTGGATTCCAGTTAAATAAGCAGGGAAGATAACGGTGGTGGTTGGAATGCCGTTGGAATTGCTGGTATGAGTTGCCTGGAGAACGATGTGAGGAGATGCTTTCAGGGGCTTATGTTGATCTACTTCTCCGGTGTCAGCGGGGTTTCCCGTCTTCGGACCGCGGTGACGCCTCCCTCCAAAGCCTAACCCCTGTCGTCTAGACAATGTCTCCCCGAGAATATTAATGAAGCCAAAGAGTGTACCCATTACGATGATTCCTCGTAGGTCGGGACGAGTCCGGTCAGCCCGGCGTGTCAATCGAAAAAATGGCGCACGTAGCCGGACTTGAGCTTAAAACCTCTACCCGTGACCGGATAGAGCGAGAATAGTCGATTGGCCATCTCACAGGGACATCGTGACGGAGTCAGTGAACGATTACTTTTCATTTCTATCGCCACGTGGCAGTCCTGGTCGGATGACGGGTCGGCTGTCTGCGAAGGGAGTGGGTTCACTTATCTCGACGACTTCTAGCTGCGTGCCGTTGAAGCGCCCACAACCCATGCCCTCCCCACTCTCGTTCAAGAGTGAGAAACACTCGAAACTAGAGTCGGACCTTCCGACGCACGTCCGTTCCTTTCGAACACACGGAGCGGCTCGCTCGTTCGGTCGTGTGCGACAGGTGGTCATTCTCGCTACATGTGTCGCGGTCGCTCTGACGTTCGGTGGATTCATCTGTGCTCACTCCGGTCATTACTCGAGAGATATCACCCGTAATCCGGCCCATCTTATCAGAGCAAAGTCTGGAGCCGTTGCGAGTGAGAACATCCAATGCTCGGAGATCGGCGTAGATATCATGAAGGACGGCGGAAATGCAATCGACGCAGCTATTGCGACGACATTCTGTATCGGAGTTGTCAATATGTTCTCGTGAGTACCGTACTTGTTGCGGAACAAAGTTGTTGATGCGCCTTCCCAAGTTCCGGGATAGGAGGAGGGGGGTTCATGACGGTCAGAGTCCCCACTTCGAACGACGGGAAGTCATCCGAGGTCTGGACGGTAGATTTCAGGGAAACTGCACCGGCCCTGGCAAACAAGACCATGTACATCGAGGATCCCACTAGCTCCAAGTTCGGTGGGTTGGCTGTCGGTATTCCCGGTGAGGTGCGTGGACTGGAGGAGGCCCACAAACGCTGGGGCAGCCTACCGTGGGAGAGGCTGGTGCGGCCAAGCGTCGAGCTCGCGGCAGAATGGAAGGTCGGCAAGGAACTGGCCAAACGCATTAATGTGCGTTTGTCCAATGTTTTGCCGTCCGTCGTCGCAAACCCTTGCCCATAGCACCCACTGGCCAGAGTTTTGATGACAGGGACCCGGGACTGGAGTGATATCTTCGCGCCCAACGGCCGCATACTCCAAGAAGGGGAAACCATTTACCGGACGAACCTATCCCGTACTCTCGATATAATCGCCAGAGAAGGTGCTAATGGCTTTTATCAGGTGGGTTTCCTGACGGATGTCCTCGCTTGTTTCTGACAGGACCTCGTCTTTAGGGTCCCATTGCAGACGCGATCGTGAACAAGATTCGGGAAACGGGCGGGATTCTCACGCATGAGGATTTGGAGAACTATTCCGTTATCGTCAGACCCGCATTACAGAGCACGTACCTGTCGAGGAAGGTGTATACAACGCATGCCCCCACGTCTGGGCCAGTCCTTTTGCACATGCTCAACATCATGGAGCACTATGACTTCTCCGAAGGCATGACCGGACTAAATGTGCACCGGCTTGTCGAAGCCATCAAGTGTAATATTTCCCGCACAGTGCTGTGGGGATTTTCGTGCTGACTTAAACCAGTTGGATTCTCCGCGCGAACGAGGGTGGCAGACCCTGTATTCTTGGATGACTTGAATTATCTCAAGAAACTTACCACGAAATCGTTTGCCGCGGAGGTGGCTGCGAACATTACGGATGTACGCTTCCGATGAACTCGGCTTTCGCTCAACTAAACTTTGTGACAGGATACCACCCATCCTCCAGGCTATTATAACCCAGTGTTCGATATATTAATAGACCACGGAACTGTGAGCTCCAAAAACCGTTGGGTGTGAGTTGTAGATTCACTTCTTTGCAGAGCCATACCTCGATCGTCGACCGAAACGGCATGGCAGTTGCCTTAACTTCTACCGTGAACTTTGTTTTCGGCTCACAGGTTATGGACCCTGTGTCCGGAATACTCTTGAACAATGAAGTGTGTACCCCCCGGCTAAAATGTGTTCCATTTTCTCATATCAATCCAGATGGATGATTTCTCCATTCCTGGCGTACCAAATGGGTTTGGTTTATACCCATCCCCATGTAAAGTAACTTGATGGCGACATGGCTCTGCGCTGACAGCTGTGACTAGATAACTACCCAGAACCAGGGAAGCGGCCACTGTCGTCTACGACTCCCACTATCGTCGAACACTCGGACGGGTCATTCTACCTAGCCGTTGGAGGATCTGGCGGGGCTAGAATCTTCCCTTCTGTGTTCCAGGTAATGCTCGACTTGGATTGGGGAATGGACGTCAGTGAAAGCGTGGAGTTCGCCCGCCTACATGACCAGTTGTACCCCACACTCGTTGATGCGGACCGCGCGTATCCTAGGCCGCTGCTAGATGCGCTTAGGCAACGTGGTCATAACGTGACGGGTTTGTTACCCTTTGTTGCCAATCAGGGTGACCATGCGTGTTGACCAAACGTAGTTTTAGACGCCAGCCGCGTGACGGCCGTCATCCAGGCAGTCGTAAAGGATGGCGATACGATATGGGGTAAGTGGATGCGGAGGCAAACATTGCACCTCGAAAGCTAATCAGTATGTTCAATCATAAGCGGCGAGCGATTCGAGGAAGAATGGCATTGCGGCAGGGTATTGACAGATCTCACCCGTAGGTTTCTTGTCATGTCCATATCGCACATACCCTATAGCAGTAAACTCAACGCAGCAATACGAAACATACTTCTTGGTCGTTGATACTTCCCCACTTCCTTCCGACGCTACCCCTACGGTGGCCACATGCATTCTCGCTTTCGTCTGGGTGAGGGACTTGGGACGAAGGGTTTGCTCATGAGGGTTGGGAGGGCCGGAAGTCCCTTTATTCGCAGATTCAAGGGTGCGCCTCGGAACACCAGGGAAGTAGGACAAGCTCAATTACTACGCCTGCGATATTGTACCCTCCGAACTTGCCCTCGGGGCGCGTTGGGCTTCTTACCCTATCACCCCGACCAACGACAATACTACCCCCCCCCGCTGTGGTCGCCGTGTCGTTAGCTGCTCCGGCTCTATCCTCAGTCCGTCTGCGGACAGTGCGGAGGTTTTGGTTGCATTGGCGATAACCTGCCATTCTGCATCCGTCAATAATATCTTTGACCTTGAGTGGGATACCGGGAGTTGGCCGCGCGTTGTGAAGCACCGACTCGTGCTAGGCTGGACTTGGCGGAAACGGTCGGCGTGACACTAACCAGGCGTCTAATGACACTGTCGCGTCTGGAGCAGATGTGCTGCGAGGATGGTAGCTAAAATAGTTCGTCTGGTGCATCTGGTGCACGAAAGGGAACCCGATTTGGGGCGCAGGGACTCCGACGGGGTAACTAACAAGCAGGGCGTTTGACTCGCCAGACCCCGACGATTATCACCGGGGACGGTGGGCTTGGGCAATCTGGTGAATACACCATAGGATACGAGATCGTACCGACACGACGTCGGGCCAATCGTGGCCCAGTAAGCGGGTTTGACGACAAATCTTCTCCAAGGGCTCATTCGCTCACCCCCCGCGTTGGATGAGCGTGTACTCGGGCAGATCGTGAGCTTGAATAACCGCGATTCGTTCTATGGGTCCAGATTTCTCGCCTTCTGAGGTGGAGTTGGGGGGGTGAGGGTGATTGTCTCCGTAAGCACAGCAACTCCCCACCTTCCTCACATGCTTCTCCCACTTGACCTTAGGTCGTAGGATGTCAAACGACACTTGCGCCACTGCCGCCGTCACCACATGGGCTTGTTTCCGGGACAATATCGGATCCCATCTACCGTGCAAGGGGCTTCTTCGATCAGCCCGGCAACCTTCAGGTAACCGCACCAAGGTGGAGAAGACATTGATTTCGCCGCGAACGCCGCCATCAGTGTTATGAACTTCGGCACTCTCCGCGTAGGTGCCTTGTTGGAACGAAAACGCGAAGCTCGTTCTGATAAATGGGTCAACCGTATCTCGCATGTTGGGGACAACGGCAGATCCCGGTTTGTTGGGGAGGTCAGTACGCGCCTGTGCCTGGGAATTCCCCGACGGTGCCGAGATGGCCACTGTCCATGGGGTCGGGTCAGGGATCACGCCCACACCCAGAACCACGCCGGGGGGCTGTTTTCCTCGAAGGGTGGGGTGTCGTCGGCAATCGAACCAACACGTCGATGTTGCGTGCTCGGTTGCGTGGGCGGCTGCAGCAGAAGTACGACCCGAAATCGCTGGAAGTTTGAGCACGCGAGTGTTCTTCCGGGGTGCGTGATCCACTAACACTGCGTTCGTAGTTTGGCAGGTCGGTTCCCTGCCGGACCAATCCATGATGATGGTTTCATGTAAGCACGATTACCGCTACTTTATCGTACCTGGCCGGGGATTTACCCCAGTGATCCTACACACACCCCTTGTTAAGGAAGTGAGTCACAGTCGAAGTGGAGTAGTTCCAGACCCACTTCTGCGCGGGGGCTGTTCAGTATTTCTACGGTTTCTTATTTGCTTTGGTGAGTGGATGATCCGTTCATGGAAAGAACGAAGGCCAAGACGCAGGGTTCCCCACCAGATCCCACGCGGTCTCTGAGAAGTTTACAGAAGACATTGAAAGAATGTCTGCGAACAACAGTCGCGTGTATAAAGTGAAGCTCGGGTGCTTACGAGGTTTTTTGAGTCGTGTGTGATCGCAGCTAGTGGTCGGGAACTATATCGAACCCGATCCGAGAGTAGCGATGATGACCTGAGGTTGACAAAAATTTCCCGGCCAAAGGAAGCTGGTGAAACTTTAGCCAGCGAAGTGACGAACATGGCGAACAAAAAAGGGGTAGACTGGAGGAGTCGTACCCCTGAAACGCGCCCATGTCTTTCAGAGGGAGGGATCAGAGAGCGACGGGGGTGGTGTCCTCGTTTTGGAATGGGCGTCAGGACCGTGCGTCGCGTATGGGGGGGTGAATTTGCAAACTAGGCCCGAGTTCCGCTTGAAATGAAACAACGACCTCGAACGGAGGCGCCCGCAGGAAGGGGGGACATCATCTCGTTAGGGTGGGTGGACGGGGGACCTTGATTCACACACGCCAGATTCCGGCGGTCCCACCTGGACTCAAATGTTCCATACACCGGTCCGGCAGGTGAATTATAAGATGCCCGCCCTGTCCACACTCCCGAGAGTTCTTCCCAAGTTAGTTGCGGACAATATTCGGGGGCCGCAGAAGTCGCCATCTCCATGCCGAAATTCCCACATTTGCTCCACGTCGACGCCCGTCATGAGTTTGGGAACGGACTGGGAGCTCGTTTCCTCTTACGCTGGCCTGCTGGCTCTCGCGGCATCGATCATCTATTCTGGGTCGTATGGATCATTGCCCGTCCGTTAGATCTCTAGCTTCTATGTTATGGAAGCAACTACGCCTGACTGATCTCTCTCGATGCTCTCGCTCCCAGTCTAAACCAAATTTGTCTCGCGAGAAAGGTAAAGGCGTAGAAGACGAGGAAGACAGTGACGAGGAAGAAGCCCTGGAACGTTTGTCTGTCGAAGACGCGTGGATATTCCCCGTCGTAAGAACGTATCCGGTTATACGCCTTGCGTCACGATGGCTCACTTTTTCGGTCTCCGATAGTTTGGGTCGTTCGCGCTTTATGGGCTCTACCTGGTCATTCACTATTATGGGAGTGAATGGATCAATTTCGTGTTGAAGTGGTACTTCGTTGCTACTGGTGTTGGCAGTGCCTGGGCGGTGAGCGTCAGCCATCCCTATGTTGTTTGGTGCTCACGCCGATGTACTATTACATTCACGGCGGAACTCCAGACGCTCAGGTCCTTGGTTCGTTTTACGGTTGGCAAGTCCCGCTGGCAATCCTTTGGGAGGTATTCTCTGGAATACACCAAAGGCAAATCCGAAGGTATGCTCCCCCGCAACCGCTGATTCCCGGAGTTGGACGTTGACTGTTGACCGTCCCTAGTGCTTGGGCGTATTTCGTGGCGGGCACCGACGGTTTATTTATTCCCGCTTGCCGTCCTCCCGTCATTTCTTTACGCCGTTTCTGATTCGCCAAAGTCGGCACTTTTGACCGACATTTTGGCTGTCTCGTTCGCATTCAATGCCATCGCGTTGGTCCAGGTTGACTCTTTTTTGACCGGGAGTGTCGTCCTTGGCGGACTTTTCGTCTACGACATCTGGTGGGTGTTTGGTACCGAAGTTGTGAGTACTTTGTGTGTCCACAAAGGGCCGCTGACGTTAGCTTACGGCTTGATTTACAAAGATGGTCAAAGTGGCAACAAAACTTGATGCACCAATTAAATTGCTCTGGCCCAAATCTGTGTGGTCGGATCGGGGATTCACCATGCTCGGACTAGGGGATGTCGTTGTCCCAGGTATTTTTGTGGCACTGGCGCTTCGGTACGACGTTTACCAGGAGCGAAACGGGATGGGTCCACGCCGGGTTTTCTTTTGGGCGTCCCTGACAGGCTACTGTCTCGGGCTGTTCACCACAATGGGGGTAATGCATGTGTTTAGGGCTGCCCAACCCGCCCTTCTGTACATCAGGTGAGCGGAATACGGACATCGGCTAGGGAAGGCAGCTAACGAGGTGATGGACGTCGTAGTCCTGCGTGCATCCTGTCAGTCCTCATCACTGGGGTTATGCGGGGGGAAGTGAGGGAGATGTGGGAGTGGGTCGACGGCGGGCGGCAGGCGCCTGGAGTTGCGGATGAGAAGAAGACTGAATGATGGGTTGGACTGCCGATCAGGAGAGTATGGTCGACGGCGGAGGAAGAAAATGAAAATCGCCGATTTCCTGGTGCGAACACAAAGCGAAGGATGTGGACTTGTAGGTATGTCTGCTCGCTTGGTGGCAACAGGGATAGGGAAAGGGAGACGGGTCGGGGGCTCGCAGACGAAGCGATCCGTAATTCCAGGTCCGACGGCCCAGGTGACCGTGCATCTTACGGCATGGGAGACCGCAGTTTGGCAGGAAGAAGGACGAAGTCGGTTGAGGGACAATGGAGTTAACGCCGTCGATGTGTTCTGAACGAGATCCAATATTTCTTTTTCCCCCCCCCACCCACCCTCCGACTT
>Ga0307511_10001120_pt1 | contig 28571 bp, 33 predicted proteins | sample 13_EM_MG_FD_200266 | JGI IMG/M metagenome (GOLD analysis project Ga0307511, IMG submission 200266) | Populus trichocarpa ectomycorrhiza microbial communities from riparian zone in the Pacific Northwest, United States - 13_EM | ecosystem: Host-associated > Plants > Roots > Unclassified | place...
CCCCCACAGAGGCTCTAACAAACCCACTCCCCCCCACAGACGCAAGAAAGCCGCTCGTGAGGGCCACGCTGCCTCCAAAGCAGCGCAATCCCTCCACGGCCTCCGTGCCAAACTCTACGCCAAAAAGCGTCACGCCGAGAAGATCCAGCTACGCAAGCAGATTAAGCAACACGAACAGAAGAACATCAAATCTTCTGGCCCCTCCGAGCCCTCCACCACACCCCTCCCCGCCTACCTCCTCGACCGTACACAGCCTACCTCCGCCAAAGCCCTTTCCACAGCCATCAAGCAAAAGCGTGCCGAAAAAGCTGCCAAATTCAGTGTTCCCATCCCCAAAGTCCGCGGCATATCCGAAGAAGAAATGTTCAAAATCGTCAAAACCGGGAAGAAGACCGCAAAAAAGGGCTGGAAGCGAGTCATCACCAAACCTACTTTTGTTGGTCAGGACTTTACGAGGAGACCGGTTAAGTATGAGAGGTTTATTAGGCCCATGGGGTTGCGGTATAAGAAGGCGAATGTTACGCATCCGGAGTTATGTGTTACGGTCCAGTTGCCGATTTTGAGTGTGAAGAAAAACCCGCAGAGTCCGATGTATACCCAGTTGGGCGTGTTGACGAAGGGGACGATTGTGGAGGTGAATGTTAGTGAGTTGGGCTTGGTGACCGCAGGGGGGAAGGTTGTCTGGGGGAAGTGGGCGCAGATTACGAATAATCCAGAGAATGATGGATGTGTGAATGCGTGAGTTACTCTGAGCCCCCGGCGCCCTAGGATGTGTGAGGATCGTGTGCTGACTGTTGGCGATACTTGGATAGGGTGTTGTTGGTTTAATGTGTTTTTGTTTTTTCATGGTAAACTTGTGAGCTGCACTGTGTTGTCTATATGCCACCCCCTTTTTTTTATTTTGGCCGTGATAAAGTTGTTTATTTTTTTTGGTGTGTTGTTCCATTACAGGTTGTCATACGGCTTTTTATGGGAATGTTTATTTCACGGAGTACCAAAAATATACATCTGTCGAATCTCTCATCCAACAGTTCCCAATTTCCAATTCTCATACTCTATTATACTCGGAAAACCACACCGTGGAGGAAGATTTATCCAGGCTTTTTTTGCTTACAATTGATGGACATTATATTTCTTGACTACCAACCGAGAGTATAAGGAAAAATGTCTGTCCATTAGGTAATCAATGTGACTGTTGGAGCGCGGGAAATGGGGTTCACTGGTCGGAGAATACGGCTGTGACGAGGGGGGATGGTATATCCCAGCACTGGGCGAGAAGTGTGTGTTGTAGTGAGGCTCAATCCCCACGCTAGATAATGTCTTGTATATGAGTTCCAAGTTCGCGAAACTGACCAAAGTTAACATTAAATGATTTAGAGCCACAAAAAAAAATCTGGGCACGTTGTTAGGAAATCTGAACCATGTTGGTTGGCATGTATCAAAACTATACTTGGTCATTCCTAGAAGGGATACAAGCCTTACCGGCAACTTCTACCTGCAGTTAGATAGCTAGTCTAGTCCCCGTCCTGATATTTGGTGTGTTGCGATATGGACTATATGTTGATCAATGGGCCGTATTGACGTATGGGTCAGAACAGTTATGAAGCCCTAACTATGAAGAAGGTGAGAGGTATTGCACAGTCTTTTCCAGGACTCGAGACTCGAAGTTTATATTGGAATGTGAATTCCGGGTAACGTTTGAAAAGTCGTTCATTCCTTCCTTCTCTAATATAATATGCACACCCAGCCCTCACGTCATAGTATCACATATCATCATATCGTAACATATAATATACATACACCTCTGCATTTAATACGCGCCCTTCCTAGGGGCCCACTTGGGTTGGGGCGCCGCTTGCACCTCACCATACGAAGTCTGATAGGCCCCCTTCGCAACCAATTCCAACCCAGCGAGTTTGACCCCCCTTGGCTCCATTGACCACAAAAGCACAGCGAGGGTGTTGTGTCCGCGGTGGTTGATGATACCTTCCGGAACAGGGAAGGAGGTTTGTGGACCAAGATTGTTTACTAAAATAAGGGGCATTGTTAGTCAGGGGCAGCAATAAAAACAATCGAGGGGGATCTAGGTGGCCATACCATATTTACCAAATTGATAACCGTTAACGTACAGAAGTGCACGGAAATCTGCTGGTGTGGTAGTATTCTTAAATTCAAACGCAAGAGGGATATCGTATCCCTTTGGCAGGTCCAAGTCGAATTCCGTGACAAAGAGCCCAACACCAGCATGGTCCACACCAGCATGATCCACACCAGCATGGTCCACACCAGCATGGTCCACACCATTCTTTATCGGAGTAATAGACCTCCACTTTGAAGTGTCAAACCCAGGAAGATGCCATCCCTGCCTCTCGGCATAAAACCCACCCTCGTTCACTGGTCCCCGAACTTGATCAGCGTAATCCACTCCACCAAGATTACCAGTCAACTTCCAGCTAACAGAAGTAGGGATATTCTCGGCTAGAGTGTTGAAGTTATAATCCAAAATACCAATTGGTGTTTGGAATTCATTTGAACCAGCAGTCCATGCTCCGTTCAACCCCATGTGGTCTTGGACAATGGTGATAACGTGCTTGCTTCCCTTAAACAATGTCGCAGGGAAAGTGAATTGCTTGGTCTTTGTTGCGGCGGGCTCGAATGGGTCGAAGAGGACTTGGGTTTCTCCTGCATGATGGCCAATGAATTCCTCATCAAGGTATACAGAGAAGGCGAAGGCAACGCCACCTGTAACGCGTCAGCTATACATTTCATGAGTACCAGCTAGGGAATATATTACCTCGCATGCTAATGTTGAAATTGTCCTCACTTCCCTCAGCTACAAAATGGCCTCTCCAAAGAAGAGATCCAGTATGATAGCCATATTCACCTGCGTAGAGGATTGTTGGAGTAGTTGGCTGGCGTGCATTAAGAGTCTTTGTCTTATCCGCAACCGTCCAAGCTTTATCGTCATAGTTACCTCTAATTTCCCTCAAGCTATCGGCATACTTCCAGCTCAACTCGCTCAAGTTTGGTAAAGAGAACTTTGGTGCCTCGAAGGGCAGAGTGGCTGTCCAGGTTCCTTTAAGCGTCTTCAATGCTGTAACAACCTTTCCATTCCAGGTGATTGCCTTGACCTTGGATGGGGCAATGACTTCGATGGGTGTTGTTGCATTCAGATCACCTTTCAGTTCGAGGACGGATCCCTTGACGACCTCAGCGGAACGGACCAAGTATGGGCCCTTGGTAATAACTGAGGGCTTGGTGTCGAAAGCAGAACCGTCCTCGATGAGGCTCACTGCAGAGAATTTGTATGCGGTATTCTTGTCAACAAAGTACACCATAAGGTTCTTTCCAATAGACACTACAGCTTGCCCTGTGGTTTCGTAGTTGAGGACCAAAAGTCCGTCTTTGTTTGAGGATGCTTTGATGGCCTTCCTTCCCTCTATGGTAGTGAACGTAGTTCCCTTCTTGACCTTGAATGCCGTTTCGTGGGTTTCGCCCTGTTTTCCGTAGAAGATGGCGACGGTGACATCCCCGAAAGTCTTCCATGTAAATATTTCGGCTGAAGAGTAGAGGATCTCATGGCTTCCGAACTTGTAGTCTGTCAAGTGAATCTACAGTAATTGTGTCAGTGGCCAGTAGAAAGATATTGCGGAACTGATGTTACCTTCGAGTCTCTACCATTCGAACTCAACTTCTTGGACCCTAGCTGGGGAACCGTTATGTTACCCTGAGAAGTGGGAATCTTGAGCTTATACTCAACGGTGGCAGTCGAAGTATGATCGACTTTCCTCAGGACCCAGAAAGTGGTCTTGCTCTTCGTATCAGCAACCCTTGTTACCCAGAGAGCAGAATTGTCCGTCCAAGCACCACTCTTTGCATCATCCGTTGGGTCGCTAGTCAAATAGGCAGGACTTGACATAATAAAGCCTGCTTGTAATTTGAGTTCATTGTACTTCTCACGAGTGATTTCCCTGGTTTCTTTGATTGCGGAACCATAATCATACGAGGTATATACTGGCGGGCCAGCAATACCACCCCAGTTGGTTCCACCATAGGCCTATTTGTTATTAGCGTATACTTTTAGGACCATTTGCTACCACGTAGCTTACCATATAGACATTAAAAATCTTGACACCCATGGCGATGTTGTTCTTATAGAATATGTCAACCATATCATTATTTGTGAGAATAGCGCAACCGTCGAAACCAGCTCCACCCCAGTCGCCAATTGCACCTCCTTGAAACTGTAACCCTCGGCGTCAGTGACCACATCACATATGAGAAGGAAACAAACAAGTTCACTAACCTCTAGAATTGCATATGGTGTACTGGGAGAAATTCTCATGTGGTCATCATGCCACCCAGTAGGCAATCCGGTAGCAGACCAGTTAAAGGGCTGCTTGCATACGAACCCATTGGGGTAACCATCGTGAGCGTAGATGTCCATAGCACCAACACCAGATCCTGGGGCATGCCATCCCGCGGCCCACGCCTCATTATTGGTTGTTGGTACGACAACACCTGCTGCTCTGAATTTATCAATCAGGTCTTGCATATAGTCTTTTTGTGGCCATTCGACCCCAGGAACTCCCATCACAAGCTCATTCTCGACTTGGAGCATGACCACAGGCCCTCCTTTAGTAATTTGAGCCTTAGAAATCTGCTCGCCGATCATTTTAACATATGGCGTATAAGCGTCAACATAGGTCTGGTTGTAGGTTCTCCATGGTCCAGGGACTGTTACACCCCAGCCAGGAAACCCACCACCAGTGGTCTCTACATACTGTAAGCGAGAGATCGAATTTATTCGTGATGCCGATGAGAAACTTTACCAGCATTGATATATGGTCCAGGCCTTGCAATCAAATAGATTCCAGCCTTTTTAGCTGCTTCAAAGAATGGATCCAGTGAAAGAAAGTCATCGGTCTTGAATTGCCCACGCTTATATTCCATGAGGCCCCAATGCGTATAGAACGAAACACAGTTGTAACCCATGGCCTTGATTTTCTGGAAGATATCCAACCACAAGCCAGGAACTGGTAAACGCCATGGATGAACCTGCATGTAAAGCCACCTTAGCAATAGTAGTAATAGGAATAGGGAATCAAATACTGACCTCTCCACTCCACAGTGCTAACCTCTCCCCATGGATGAAAAGCGAATGCTCATCCCAGGTGATGATATCTTGGAGACCACTAGACTCCCGTGTGATTAATTTCGTAAGATCATTTCTAGGATATTGTCCTGAGGATGGGAGTGCTGAAACTGCTGCAGCAAGCGAGAGGGCCAAAGTTAGCCGGGTTAGTGAGATTTGGATCTTCATGTTGGCCCAGTTGACAATATCGCACTGAGGAAACCAGGTCGAGAGTTATTGGGGTTACGTACCCAAATATATGGAGGAACTTCAAATACCGGGGAAAACACAATTGACCCGCAATTGCGGTGAACAGATTTACCGATCTTAGGATCTTTCAGGTATAACCTCCGACAAGACATCTGATGAACCTTGCTATTCGCAATGTATGCTGCGTCCCGACACCGCTCGGTATCTATTATTGCATCCAATGTTAATGAAATTGTGCGCGTTCGACGGATGGGTATATAGACGTTGGCACTTGAAATTGGACATAGATATGGAATAATGTCTGCTTAAGCCTCAACCGAGGGCTTTTCCGCCGTGTGGAAGCATTGACTGATTTGCGCCTCTGTGTTACCCTTGCTTGCTCCCGCCTTATCCCCAACTCTCGAGACCAAGAACTCGGTGTAGTTGATGTCCGAGCTTAGCCATTATTAAAGTTTAAACCGGGTATTGAGCCTAGGCAAATATAACTGCAGGCACGATTTTCCACATTCCATGTTGATATCCCGGTAGCAATATATCAACGAGCTAACCTTCCCGGATCCGAGAGATCTGATAGCCATAGACAATATACATAAAATCCTAGAACCATGCCGGCTCTCCCTTGCAATTGCCCCGGCCATCTATACAACTTGTATGCTTTGTCAGACTTGAGTTCCCACTTCCTTAATGGTGAGTTCAAAAACCCCAGAGATTCAGTTTCAAGTATCATGCTACATGCTACAGATTGAAGGAGGACTTACGGTTTTGGCTAAATGTGGAAAAGCCCGTCAGGCTTGAAAGTGGCATCTTAGAGATACATGGCTCGATTCTCAAACAATTAATCTAGGCGAGATGCCCTTGTAGCCATTTTAGCAGAGGTGTAGGTGAATTAGTAGCGTATGGTAATGAAAGTCCGAAAAGTAAAGCTTAAAGAATGCTCAGAATTTCCGTGTCTGGACGAAAGATATTTAGAGCGTGAGGAATATTACAAAGACTAGCAAACAGTGAAACCTCATCTGAGGTATGCTTATCAGGTCCAAGTAGAGAATGCCAATCAGCCCAGTCTCAATTTTTCAACCAGTTTACAAGTACCTCATGACTAATGCAAATGTTCGGCATGAAGGGGCTATTGACAAGGGCTTTTGTAATAGCTCGCTAGTGCGGTATACCGGTGATTTGAAGTATCCGGAGCCTGATACTGAGATCAAGGTCCGCATATGATGTGTAGTTGTATTCCTTCTCTCGCATGTTGCAAGGCATTTAGATCTCGTGAGAGTCTAGATAATACCTGTATGGGTTGCCACTGAGGAATACTTCCTGAAGCAGTTAGTAAGTGCAATGAAATACCCAAACAGGTAGTCACTCCAAAATTGTCTAGCGCAATAATGAGTGTTGCCTACAGAAAGTATAGCAATGAATCAGCGGGTAGCATTGTGAAGACTGTAATAACAAAATTACCTAAGTAGTGGTTCCCTACTTTGTGCTTAGGTAAGTACTATGTCACGATGTTCTCAAGAACAAACGAAACTAAAAAAGTATTCTTCTGAGTAAGGGGATCGAATGACGACCCCAAAGCGTTTTTGCTTCAATGATGGTGAGTTAATAGTACAAGTGAGCGCTTCTACATTCTCACTATTTCCCCTCAAGTAGTCTTCGCTTTGGCAGCTTGCTTCTTCTCATCGCCACGTTCCTTCATACCAGCACACCCGGCCATGTAGCCTGCTACCTTTTCGCCCGTACCCTCCACATTGAGTATCGTTGGGCTTCGCTTCTCGTAGTGAGCCTGCCTATCCCCTTCCTCTTTGGCTAACCGCATCTCATGCACAGCCCGTTCTTGATCCTGTTGCCCAGATTGGGTCCAAGATTGTGCTCCAGAGACTTTCCCTACCATTTCCTGCACGTACAGTGAGTTAGATATTTAATTTCAACTGTATGGGGCTAACATCGCAAGTCTTACCTCTGCCATACCCTTAATCCAAGTAGCATGCCCACGAACTTGCGATGCCTCCTTGGGGTCAAGGGGCTGTCCCGTAGGTCCAGCACCCGTTGAACGTCCTGAACCTGAGGGCCCGGTCGTAGACATTGCTCTCGATATGATGACAGGTGATAATGTTTTTAAGCGCAGAGAGTATTGGAAATTATTGGTAGATGTATTCGCAATGCGTGTCAACGTCCTTGCACTCATTCAATAAACTTGAGGATGATAAGCTATATGTTGGGCTTTAGGAATGCTATACTGAGAAAACTTGGACGGGAGCTTCGTTAAATCAGGCAGGGGAACATTGTGGATAATGACGTCGCTCAGACGTTTCCGGCTTGCTGGTGGCGCAATCTTAGCCCGCCACTACTGCCCTGAGATCACAACTAACTATCGCTGAATTCGATATATTCTCCTTTACTGTAGATCTCATGTAATTCATAGGGACAATGGAATGGACTATATTGAAATAAGTACATACTACCTAAGTACAGTACCTACCATGCATCGTTACACCCCTACAAATACCCCTGTACTGTACTCGACGTACTGTAGATGCAGATGTAAATTGAGTGTGGATAGTCTCGTGACTAGTGAATGATCCCGACTCACCGATATTTACCCTTAGGCGCTATCGTGATCTTAACATTTGCCAATTCAACGGTAACAATGCATTGAATAACGCAGGTACGTAAACTACATTATGGAGGAAAGGGCAAAGGAACTGCAGAACTTGGCGGTCGATCTCAAAAGTGTTCGGATTGCATAACGCTACGATAACTATGTTTTTGTTTTTTTTAAATCTATATGCCTAAAACGATAACTATGTTACATGGGTACTAAAGTGATTCCCTAATACACTCGATACTCCCAAGAATTTCGCCAAAGTGTTCTCGTATGAGAGGATGAATACGATTACGACGGTCGCCGATAACTTATTTATTACTCAAGAGCAGAAGAGGAGTTTATTTTGACTCGCACGCCACAATACTAGCTCTATGATAGTGCGTATTACATTAACGCGGGGCTCAGGAGGTGAGGATGGGGCCCCGAGTACAAACCTCTCGGCCAAGGGGGGAGGTTGTGTTGCGGACGTTCCGGAGGCTGCTAGGCTTGCTGGTCCTTCTTGAAAGCCACCGACCCAACTACCGTACCCAGAATACTCAGTGCCAAGACTAGACCACTATTTCTATGGTGTCAGCTAGTTGCATTTCCGAGATGTTCGGTACAGTTTCCCACTGGTCAAGTGTACAGGTTGTGCAACCAGACTACAGGTCATGGCATCCAGAAGAACATGTTCCATTATTAAGCACTCCACCAACGACGGCAGGGAGACATATCCAAGTACTTCAACGTTTCCACACTGTCTACTTAGATACTTATATATATTCCTTTTGAATACGCAGCGCATTTCACCTTGCAAGTTATATTGCACAACTAAAGTGTGCACGTTGGTCACGGAATCCAATCAATTGCGGTGTTTTGATACAGTTGTTGCAGAGTATACAACACCACTAGTACCTATTTTTACCTATAGGATAATTATTCCGGAGTTCTAGGTCCTTCCTTTTCTTGCTTGCCCTCCAGACTTGGGGTCAGGGAGTAGGACTATGAAATACATACCTCTGCGGCAGAATCTTGATATGCGGCACTTAAAAGTCGCTTGACATCTGCTCGCTTGCTATAGACCAAGACATATAAGGTGTTTAGGGATTGCTTTTCCAAAGGATCTTACCCAATGCTTCGCTTCGGTTGAGAGCATGTAAACCTATGATATGTACCTCTTACTTATATGCTAAATACCACCTTCACAAGTAAGGATGATTAAGCTATCTCAAGACTTTTGCATGAGATTTTCCAGAGACATGTGCCATTTTGCGCAACTGGGAATTAGGAGGCACACGGCCATGTACTAGGTGAGGGCTATGAAACGCGAACGGTGCGGTTGACGTGTAAGTGCTTTTTTCGTTTGTATTACCCGCAGTCCAACATTCATGCACTCAATGACTACTGTTCGCATTTTATTGACGTACACTACTTACACCCTACATACAAATGTATATGAAGATGTGGCGTTGGTTAGCTATAGCCATAATTTGTCTCTCCATTATCTGGTATCAAATGACCCAAAGGACATTCTTAAGAGCCCCTGCTGGGCTAAGACCCACCCCTATCAGAGCCTAACTACGAAAAACGCCTGGGCCAACTTCAAGAAAGAAACAATGTACGACCTGAGGTTAATACGCTGAGAACTTAGGACTCATGAATTTTGAACGCTCCAAAGGCCTAGTAAGGTCGTTATCTACTCGGCACCGCGATGAATTGTTGCACGCTGTATGCAAGCAGCACACCCAGTCGTAATTGTGATGGATTTCAAGTGGCCCACGACAGTTGGATTAGGTGGCCACAACGAGATACTTAGGAAGAGAAGAACTGGTTAAGGAGGCCGAGAGCGTTCAATATTCAGAAGCTGATAATAACCAGCAAAATGGATGATGACCACAGACGGCGTGAGGCAGCTCATGAGGAGAGAATTACTCTTGAAATCCACATCACAATTACGACTGGGTGTGCTGCTTGCATGCAGCGTGCAACAGTTCATCGCGGTACCGAGTAGAACGTTAGTCTATGACTATGGAGAAGATCTTCGATATTTGAGGCAATTCTTCCACCTATGCTATGTGCTTGATAACAGTGCCCCTGCTTATAATATTATGCTCTGTACTTAAGCATGGATTTTCTTCCGTGCTCCTTTCGAGAATTGATGGCTGACTTTTATTAATCCGGGGTATAATACAGCCTCCAGATTCACTGAAGACGATACCGACTCTGGTGATCAAGGAGGATACGGTATAGAGCAATTGAAGGTCCGGGGCATGTCAGATCAATGACTCTAGTCTCTTTATGATGTCCAGAAAGTAGGCTTGCTGGGTTTGGAAGTGGGTGGGGGACATCGAGCGACCAGATGTCGCCGTTTGGGCTTTTTTGCCTGTGGTATATTGGGGACATTGAATGGAGACACCTGTAAAATGCCCCTTGAACACTAGATACCTACCTCGGGCATAGGAAGGCTTCTACTTTAGCATGATTATGGCCCTTGTGGGTGCAGCTGCAGGTGCGGAATGTACGTAAGACGTTGTGGCGGTCGTTGAGCAACTGGCAGCTCCAAGTTCCACAGAACATCGGCAATTGGAAATGAACCAAAAAAATGTGAGGTGTCACGGGGACGCTCAGACATCTCGTAATTAGTGGAGAAACTTTGCGATAGAGCCGAATGTCGATCTTCGAACCTCTAGAGTACCTATATATAAGATGAACGCCGACTCTTAACGCGCAAACTCGAGGCCGGACATCGACGCAGGTGCAGTGAAGCAGATCGCAGAGCCTCGACTCTGCACTTTATATTAAACGATCGCTGTTCAAGCCTTCCCAATTCTTACCGACAAGTGTATTATGGCAGACGGACTGGGGAACGACGGCGCGACTCAAGACACCAAGGGAGACACGACTTATGTCGAGAACGTCGAAAATATTGCCTTCGCGACAGCGAAGTCTCAAGCTAATGTACGCCCTTTCACCAAGCGTATGATCCAGCTATATTTAATCTGTTTAATTGGCACAATGAACTCGTGTATCAATGGCTTCGATGGATCGCTCATGTCTGCCATAAATGACATGAAACCTTACCTTAATATGTTTGATATGAAGAGTACTGGCGCAAAGACCGGATTTGTCTTTGCAATTTATACTATTGGAGGAATTTGTGGTGGTTTGTTCGCTGGCCCGTTGACAGACACTTGGGGTAGGAGGTGGGGTATGGTTGCGGGAGGTATCTTCATCAATCGCAAAGGTGACATACATATCACAGGCTAACTCCCGGAAATAGCTTTGATCATTATTCTCGGTACTTGCATCCAAGCTACAGCAAATCATCTTGATCAATTTGTTGGAGGCAGATTCGTACTTGGATTTGGTGTTACACTGTCAGCGACTGCAGGTAAGTCGGCTACTAGGTGCCTCTCAGCAAAAACACTAACCATATGAATCTAGGCCCTGCCTACGTAGCTGAGATTGCCCATCCAGTCTATCGTGGCACTTTGACGGCTATCTACAATAGTTTTTGGTTTATTGGCTGTGAGTAGCATCTCGACGGATTGTGCACTTGCTTTGGAACCTAAGACTGATCGCAACTGACGCTCAATAGCAATCCCTGCGTCTTGGGCCAGTTATGGAACAAATTTGCACTTCACAGATGCCCGGGCGTGGCGAGTATGTTTCGTCTGAGATCTTAGGAGCGCTCTAGCATTGATCAGGTGTTTTAGATACCTTTGTGGCTTCAAATGTCATTTTCCGGAATTGTCATCCTTGGTGCATTCTGGATTCCAGAATCCCCACGATGGCTCATGGCGAATGACCGACATGAGGAGGCTCTTGCTGTTATGGCCAAATATCATGGCGAAGATGACCCAAACAACCCAATTGTCCAATTAACCTACCAAGAAATGATAGCGGAAATCGCTAAGGAAGGATCTGATAAGCGTTGGTGGGACTACAGCGAGCTTGGGCTCGTGTATCTCATTAGCTTCGGCAGGCTCGGGAGGATTCCCAATTTGAAGTCGGCTCTCTGGAGGCTTTTGATGGTAGTCAGCATGGGCTTTTTCGGACGTAAGTGTGCCTTTCTCAAGGTGACTGCAGTCTTCTAATTACTAAATATAGAATGGGCCGGAAATGCTGCAATCTCTTATTTCCTCGTCGTTATGCTTAAACAGGCTGGTATTGAGAACAATAACACCCGACTGCTGCTTAACGGAATAATTCCCGTCATATCCTTCTTCGGTGCCATTGCGGGGTCTTTTCTAGTCGACAGAGTCGGTCGCCGACCTCTACTTATCACATCATCCTGTCTCTTCGTCCTTTGGTTCTCTATTGTTGCAGCCTTAAGTGCGAAGTTCGTTGGGACTGGTAATGTCGCCGCTAGCAATGCCACCGTCGCCATGATCTATCTCTTTGGTTTCACCTTCTCGATTGGATTCACACCCCTGCAGGCTCTATATCCAGTCGAATGCTTGACATTCGAAACTCGCGCAAAGGGCATGGCAGTGTATGCCTTTGCTGTTAACATTGCCTCTTTCTTCAATCAATATGTTACCCCCATTGGTCTAGGTGATAGTGAGTCTTCCAAAATCCGTGACAAGTAGCTACACGACTACAGTGAGAGTGGGTGTACTAATTTCAAACTCGTGATATAGTACAATGGCGATTTTACTTCCTATATATTGCTTGGGACATGTTCCAGGCAGCTTTCATATATTTCTTTTATGTCGAGACGAAAAACCGAACGCTCGAAGAACTGAACGAAATTTTTAGTGCGCCCTTCCCCAAAAAGGCAAGCTTGTACCATGCAAAGGTCATAATTGTGGAAAACATCGCTGGTCACGTTAAGAATGTCGAAGTGCTTGAAATTCTTGAAGAGAAGGTATAGGGTAGGTTTTCTTGTTTAACTTGTTGGGCTTGTATCACAAAATGCCTCTCTCACATTGCTGGCTGTGTTTATTATGAAGATACATATATGCGTTGTTCGAATTCAATTTTATTTATGGCAGGCGCCTGATTTAGTGCTTAGTATTCAAATGATAATGGCGACAGTCTGGTCCTGCAATTTTCCTTTCCTTACTCAAGAGCTTCAATTGGATGATACTCCATAGTATCATATAAGTGTAACCTTTTCTTACATCTGCGAACAACCGTATTAATACTCCCGAAGAACTATAAAATGGCTATTAGTTAGAATAAACTCCGTGTACCGGTAGCTAAGCACTTTACATATACAGGGTGTAACTTTCATGATGGATACTACTTTGTACACTTGATATGGCCTGGCTCCATCAAATGCATCTTCATTGCTAATAATAATGATATGATTGCTCTTACATGCACAACTCTTTACTCATTCTGAACTGAACCATGAGGGATGCATTAACAGTAAAGTGGAACCTCAATTTCAAGGAGAACCACCTTCGGAGAGTTTCATCATGTCCATGTTGTCTACACCTTCCAGAAGTGGACTAGATTCCCCCTAGATAGGTACGAATTATAATTAGGGCAGGCAAACAAGCGAGTTGTGGAGACGGACTAACATTTACCCCCATGTTTGCGCTAGTTTAAGTGAGATCGATATAGGGAGAACTTAAATATATATCAAATAACAAGTACGATACAGGGTTCGACGGAATCCCACCGATATATTAAAGGCCTGCAGGGACTTGTGGATGAGTATTTTACAATTTGTCAGTATTGAAACAGGGCATTTGCTCAACCTAATAGGGGCCGCCTATAGCCAATGGCAGGTGACAGCCTTGAAAGCACGCGACCTTGGAGAAATTCTCTCATTGAATTATAAGAATTATAAATACTGCTGGCTTCCTGCATGGTTACCATATGCTAGTGCGTAGATCAAGACTACTGGCATATTAATGATCTAGAGCCCATAGAGCGCGAAGGCCGGCCGGAGGTAATTGGACAAATCAAGGAATTCGAAAAAGGATAACAGAAAACAGAAAGCCAATGAGAGATATTGATTTGTATATTTGTTTCTTTTGAGATTATCATGCCGAAACAAATTTTGAGGGGCAGTGCTTATTGGGCTTCCATGATTAACCGTGCAGGTTGACGTGGGCGTAAATTTGTTCTTTTGGTGGCTATGTCATTGATTAATGCTAGGTCACGTCAAGTTCAGGCTGTAGCAGACGAATGGTACATGTTTCCTTTTTAATCGTGACTTTGTTTATTTGAAGTTTAGCTAGCGCGCGCCTGTGGTATTGTGGAGTAACGAACTAACGACCGGCCATAGCTAACCGGCAGCGCAAACCTGAAAAGAAAGTTGAATCATAATTACATTGAATACGTCGTCAGCTAAGAGCCGCCACTAGGGTGAGGATTTTTCGGACTCAACGGTAAGCGAGTCGCCCCATAGAAAGAGGCTCAGCGCGAGTCGCCCCATAGAAAGAGGCTCAGCGCGATGAGCCTCCAATGAGCCTCCAAACCTGCATGACGATACAGCTTTGTTGTCACCGTACGTTATCCTAGGCCGTTACGATATCGAGCGATTAAGCCCTACGGACCTCCGCCTTGGTTGCTGTACGAAAATCACAGCCGGCATCTGAAACTGTGGCGAGCGATGAAGTATCGATGTATAGTCACATTAGGTTTCAATACATTCAATTTGGGCTGTCGTTATAGCCTTCAATGGAGCGGCTACCGTTATTGGGCATGCACTAGTCTCGTTACGGTAGCCGTGTAACACGTGACCAGGAACGACAACGTATTGAATAGTTTGAGAGAATTGAAGAGCCTCGTAAGGCCGGTAAACTGTGCGAACGTTTCATTCTCCATTTCTAGAAGTAAGGCTTAGCACCCATTCTTCAAAGTGCCATGTCACATTGGTGTGTGGTATAGAGTCGTTCGGATTTCTAAGAACTATGTGCTTTAGCTTGCAATTGAATTATGCAGTAAATTTTGCTTGAAGCATTGATTCATAATTTATAAATTTAACCGAAGAGCAATAAACCAAAACAAGCAATAGTTTGCTAGGTATATTTGGCGTCACTTTGAAGGGAAAAGATTTGAGAGGGGCGTCAGTGTTGATCGTCTTCGAGCTACAAGTAATGACGTTCACAATAGTATTGGGGGAGGGTATATCCATGTCTCGTAGCTAGAAACACAGAAAGAGTGAGATCTGACGCGCGTTGCGCTTGTAATTACTCGGCCTGCACAATCATGAGAAGTCTGGTTAAATCATGAGATACTTTACCATTCACTCTTCCGGCACAACATCAACAGCAGCAGGGGTTAGCGTTTTGAAAGCTCGAAGCATACATATAGAGGCGAGTTAGCTGTACTAACGGCTCTAAGATTCTCTATACTCTTTCCTTAGGTAATTATAATTTATTTTTTATTTAGAGCCATAGTTGCGATCAGTAGTGGAAACAAAAAACGTTCTGGGTGTGTTGTTGGTATCAAGCGAGACCTCCGCGCTGATCGTCTACCTCCTTCAGATAATTCATCTTGTCCCTACTTCAATACCGGCGCGGCTACTTTGATGTCGTAACATGCAGGCGGTAGCTCAAGATCAACTAAACCCTTGCTCCTCAGGTGTGCGTTTAGAAGTACCCAGAGCAGGTCGTCTAAAGCCCAACTTATACAGGGCCCTTCAGTATTGCTGTACCAGGACCAATGTTTCAGAAGCTTCGAATCCAGTGTTCTAGAAGGAATCCTACAGCCTCGCTTCCCTGCAGCCGAGATACCCTGCAGCTGCAACCAGCCAGTTGGTACCCGATGCATGAGGGCTCAGAGTACAATATTGAATTCACACGCACATTCACTGGCAGCTATTTGCTATCACCCTTTGAATGCTGAGAACTGCGGGGCATCCATGGCCAGTTACAGGGGGAGCTTCCAGGCCTCGTCGGGTTGATTTCTGGTTGGGATAAACCGACCCTGCAGGCCCTTGACGGGCACCCGCCCTCAGGCATTAACATGACAGCCTTCTGTAACTATAGGCCTGATGGGGCTGATCAAGATATCTCGGTCCTTTTATATTTAAAATGATGATTCCAGATCGCAGCAAAATAGGGTCGATACTAACTAAGCAAGAAGTTAGATACCAGCCTCCCACCGATAAAGAGAGCCGCCCTTCCACGGAACGTCAATCTAAGTATAATCAACACCGACGACTCCTAGCTTATCACTTGAAGTCACTAGGAAAGGTCAAGACGAAGATAGTCGGGGATACATCGGAAGGCATTACATCCGACATAAGGCCCGCGCTCTGTTACAAGCGCCAGTTTCACTTCACAGTTTCTCCTTGCAAATAGGTCACACAATCAGTCTACTCGAATTCACCGTGACTGAAGGAACTCCGCATAGACACAAGCAAGAAGCTCACCACCCAGCTCAGTGCAATACTCTTGTACTACATCGATAGAGGACTTCGGTTCGATCCGATACTGTTCGCCCATCACAATGCCGTCTCTTGCGATTATCGGGGCGTCACTTCATGAATACAGCACCAGTCATGAGGCTATTTCAAGCAATTCAGTTCAGCAGCCGCCAAAGCAAGTAGCTAGCCCTAGGGGACCTGGGGATCAAAAGCTCGCCTACCCTTTTGATCAACCGCGGGGTGTCGGAGCTCCTACTTTTCCAGACAACCGCGGACGCTGTGAACCAATCAGCTCCCCAGGGCGGGAAGCACTGCGGGCGAATGTGCCCCCCGTGATCATAGCCATTAAACCTCAGGGCACGCCTACACCCGACCCCACCTCAGCTATTGGTGCTCCTTTCGAAGAGACAACAGTTGAAGATCTAGAGGTTAGGATACGCCGAGGTTCGCGTCTGAAACGCCTTGTCAGGAAAGCAGAGAATACAACAGCTGTGGCTACCAACTCAGAGGAATTAAGATTGATGCCCGTCAATACTGCTACTGCTATAGATACGCCACCTATGACGCCTGTAGAATATAGTGATCGGACCGAAAACAGCCCAGGCCTGGGCCCATGCTTCGAGTCACCCCTTAGGTTAAACAAAGAATACCCCAAAGACACGCACATGCTTTCAGCCCTTGACACTTTACAATACAATCTGTGGTTAAAAACACATTTAAGCCGAGGTGGAGTTTACACAGACACCGGAAGTGTGCCCCACAAGATCTGGCCGTTCTTGAAGAGCGACCATAGACTATATGCCAGCACTGCCAAGGAATTTCGGCCGCCTACTCCCCCACCCTCGGAGGATACTGGTTCTTTTGAAGACCTCGAATCGCCACTTGACAGTGTCATCGTCGTCGCTAATGTCTTGACGAAGTTCATAATTCTTCTCAGGGCAGAGGCATCCTTCCTGCTCTCATCGCCCGATAGTGGTGACCCGCAGTCTGCGTTTGCGTTATTCGAGGGGTTATTGGCTACATTAAAAGATCTCACATATGTAAATGATGTGGAATTCCCAGAAACTGGAAAAGGGGACGAGGATACCGCGAAATATCGTTTTGAGGGGCGTCCATGTCGAATGTTTCAGGAGGGCTCTTGCGTTTGTTTCAGCTTCAAACCCGTAGGGACAACGGCCCTCAATAAGAGTCTGTGTACTCTCCTTCACAAGGTCACTGGACCCATCCAAATTATGGGAAAATGCCCACTCAAGACCTTTGATGGATCAAGCAAGGGAGGGGCGGACGAAGTTAAGCATAAGCGTCGAATGGCGGAGAGGGAGTATCAGAGTTTCCTGAAAGCTGCTAGGTCACTCTGGGGAAACCTAAGTGCGAAGAAACAACATCAACTTTGCAAAGGCGTTGTTGATGCATTGGTAGTACTGTTTTTGTACTGGGGGTATTATCTGTGCCTGGAGCAGCGGCTCCATTTGGCTGAGAACGACCGGCAAAAAGTCAAAAAGGCATGTCAAGACCAATTGGAGAAAATTACGCTTGCTTGCATTGATAAGGAAGGCCGCATAAAGGGATCCTCTTTCATTATGATTTATCAAGAAGACGCAGAAGAATGCCATTACGGTGCCTACAGGTATCAATCGAGAAACAATAGCAGGAGTGGCCGTTCCGAAGACGGTAGAGACAATTCACAAGTACGAGAACGATCAAGATCTCGTGCAAGAAATCAGTCCAGTTATGGAAGACCGGCAAGTTCCCGCGAAGCCGGTGAACGGATTGGTCCCAAGACTGATAAGCACCGGAGAGCAGAGCAACCTCGATTTGATCACCAGCAGCATGAACGCGATCGTGGTTCGTCTACCCAAGAGCGGCCAAGCCCGAGAAATTCCAGAGGTGCAACCTATAAGGATCGCCATTGAAACAGGTCCAAAACCCCGACAGCTTCGGATCTCCGTGAGATCTGACACTTTGACTGCCATCAGCCGATTGAGATTGTCCTTTCACTGGTCGGAAATATTTCGCGATACGAATGTGCTGAGATTAGCACTTATCAAAACCGGATACACGACGATGCGACCCCTAGGATGTTAATAATCTTTGACTCCCTGTAGGGGTAAAGAAGGAGGACACCACTTCAATTGTTGAATTGAATGGGGTTTAGGGACAGCATGTCGTATTGCGGGGTTTTCATTCATATTGGCAACATTACCAGTGACTGAACGAGATTCAATCAGCTCCTGACGTCTTTTGTTTCTTTCTCCCGTTGTTTTTCACTTTACTTTTTTTAGTGTTGTTTGTCCTTGCGTTGTGTTTGCATTTGATTGCACGTTTCCTAAGAGTTTAAACTCTTTGGAACTCGTATTCATGACCTTACGAATTTTATGATATAAGAAGTACGAGATTATCAGTTTCAAGAATATAATATCATTGCTTTCTCAATATTGACTATATACATGAGTGACGGGATATAACGGGACACCAGCATGCACCATATACACCACACTTAGGGTACCGGTATGTACGAAGAGCGCCTTACTGTGTTCGTATGGGCTATTTACAGCCTTCAGCAGCATCAAGGATGTTTATATATAATATTCGGTACTTTACATATGCATGTACACACATGCGAAAGTAACCGGCGAAGGGCTCATACCAGTATTATGATTTCGTGCCGGCCCGGCCGTCAGCTGTATTGTACATGTACAGCAGGTTTTGAAAAGGGAGGTCAATTTCTTGGAACTTGATTATATGGAACAGTTTTATAGCACAAGTATTTTGTTTTTCACTCTTGGGCGGCGCTGTATTGTTAGACGTTGCCAAGCCCGTTTACTGGGAGGCAACACTAAATGGATATCAGATTTCCTAATGTGGTATACTAGTACCCCAAGAGGCTTGAGCGGGGACGATATTGAATCCCTAACACTTAATTGTACAACCAGCTTACACTTAGTCTGGTTGCTTGTTCTCGTTCTCGCCACCCTAACCTGATCTTGGCATCTCCTATTTAATCGGAAGGGCTGGTTGCTTACATTTAGATGGCAGCAGTACTCTGGTTAAAACGTGCTTTTAGATGCAGCGGGGCAATACGGAGTATATATATGTATGTATCATGCCGTGGTGGCCGCACGCACTTCGTGGTTCGATAAATAGATCGACGGATCTGGAGGGTTTGATCGGCAATTGTTATCGATATCAAAATTAAACACTACATACTGCAACGGCAAGACTAGTTGATTCAGAACACCAGTAAGTCGGGTTATTACGAGAGCAGCTGCTGGATATTTAGCGAGCTCTTCCGCCTCGTTGTGGTGAATTAAGCGAAACCATAATACCACTAGTAACATCATACACAGGCAATAATATAAACTTTTCGAATCAATATTATGTTGCGGCCTTAATGGTTATATGACGCTACACCTCAGCTCGATGGTCCATTGCATTGAGCTCTTAGACTTGTAGCTTACATGGGTCTGCGATCCTCGAGCTCTCATGGAGCCTGCAGTCAGAATATCCATGTCCCCTCACGTACACACGCTGCGTATTCTACTGAATTAGAGCTTAACTATAAAAACAAAACATTATCGGTATAGATTAACAAGTAGTGCTGATTGACCCCGCTGTTAGGGTATGCATGGGTAGCTATTCGCTTCTGGGATATTCTAGGCGGGGTCCAACAGAATTTGTGGTGCGTACAATGAGACAAGTATAGGTATGGAAGGTGGCACATATTTGAGGCCGCACACAGAACACAGGAGCCATGCTGCAAGTTATACAAGCTAACACTTTCACCTGGTCATGATGACAGCAGAATTACATAGGGCGATAGACTATACCCTAGGACTGCTGTGGTGGGCAACTGCAACAGCACGACGACCAAGATTGAAAGCTGTGCAGAACATGGCAGTTATTGCTTGTGCCTGTGCTTGGTCCTATTAGGTCCCTTATTAGCCTAATAGAATAAATTTATGCATGTCTCAGTCCGAGCCTTCTATCGAATTGGCTGAATGAGAGCACTTTGCGTTGTGTTGCTGCTGGAGATGTACTGGCCAAGTTATCGTGCCCAGATGCCTGGCCGATGCTCTTCTTACATATATTATGGCAGTACGGCTTTGATTTCAAGTTTTGACGCCGCCTCCACTGTCTGAGCGTCTAGTGTTGTACTGGTGAAGTCCGTATTCTGGTCTCGTGGTTATATATCCCTTGGGGGGGCATAGGCCCGGGGGAAATGTGGGAATGTGTTGTGCCAGCGGGGCCATGGCCATTGGTCATTGGGTAAAAGAGGGATTTCCGGGGGGTGCGAAGTATTGAAGGAGAATAAGATAGAGAACACCCAGAATAAAGCTCAACTCACAGTCAGTCGTGAGGAAATCTGCAAGTGTATTGGGTGATGATGAAGAAGAAAGAAATCTAGCTAAACGACAAAGCCTTATAGCCTCTATCACACGTTGCCACCTTTCTTTAAGTCTAGTCTACTATCCTCTAGTGTGTTAGTATCCTATTCCGCCAAATCTTGTCACTAGCCACTTTGTAACAAAATCCGCCATTTCACATTTTATCATAACGGTGGTGTCGGAGTTACGCTTAAGGGGTAGTAGGTAGGGTCAGAAAAATTGCACCGGATTGAGGGCGATGTAACTATATGAAAACATCAGAGCCGGTACGAAAGCGCATGGAAAACATATGTAACCCCCTGGGGTTACAGTGATTGATGTTTATGATTACCCTTACATGACTTGGCTAGTATGCAGCCTGAAGAAATAAGTGGCATGTGAACCTTACATCGACACCAATCTCACATTTACGTAGGTAGGGTAGGTAGTTCAATACGAGAAATTGTCCTTGCGTTCCCGCCCCTGAATCCCCACAAAGATGTTTAACTGTATGTTCCAAGCAGGCAATGAGCCTGCAACGCAACAAACCGTGCTTGCAGCCTACATGTCTGTCCGAAGGATGCGATACGCTCATCACCGATGAGGTCGATATTAATATTTCTAATGCTATAGTTTCCCGATAACTGGAGAAAAGCATAGGAGGGGGTGTCCACCCCAACTTGAAAGAAATTCATATAGTGTGCTGTGGATACACTAGCTTTACATATACTTGACAGTTGAGGTTTATTGTCCTGTGCTGTTGAGCAAACCTGTATCTAAGAGGGGTACTTTGCCAGAGATTGGGTTCGCATCTCAGATGCCTTTTAGTTGCGGGGGGGGGGGCAATAATCATTCCCGCCTAGCATACCTTTGCATCATGTATGAGACAGTTGCCAAATGCCTCATGAAAGCCCTAGTAATCCTTCCATCTAGGTTGATCCTAGTTGGAGTTAAATCATATAGGGCCATGCTAGCACTCTCGTCCTTGGAGCTTCTGCAGCTGGCCGGCCAACACGCAAAGTCAATATTAAGTGGGAGCACTGTAGCCCAATTTGGGAGCACTCGTGCGCCCGCACTTACTGCAAACGGCAGTAGGTGGTCCTTCTGCTTTGGTTTAGTATTATGGCTCTCGATAGCTACTTGCATGAAATTGATGATATAAAGGGCTTCAGGATACCTCTCTTCTGCACCTTCATTCTTCAAACCACCGTTCTCTGGCTCGTCAACTATCCACCGCTTCTCATACCTTGAGCTGCTCTTTAACATAACCAACTTGACCTCTCGCTTGTTGTTCAGATATTGATCTCAGTCGTATCCTTGGACAGATATCCAGGTTCCATCCACAATGGCAGGCTTGAATGATCCTCTCAACTTCATTAAGGCTGAAAACTACTTCGGCACTGGGGCCTATTGGACTGGACCTACCAAGATTGTTAGCATAAACAAAACTGCTCCCACTACCGCAGTAGCTCCAACCCACTGGCGTGCTGTCAATATTACCTTCGACGATGGGACAATTGCAGTCATTCAATTTGTCAGGCCAACTCTGTTCAGAGTTCGTTATGACCCTGCTGTAACAAATGCAAATGACTACGAAGACTTCAGCTCGTGAGTATCTATTCCTCAAGTCTAAGGAGCTTTGTGTATAAGATATGTGCAATTAATCATTAAGCTATATGACAGCCGCGTCGTCGTAGGAAAAACCACTTCCGGGCTCGTTAGGGATTTGGATGAATTTGTTGGTATCACTTGGATCATCAACCTTAATGACATGGGAGATCATTGGTCCTTCATTGTACGTATTTTGTGTCCCGTACTACTCTTTTGGCAACTTCATCAGTGCTGACTTTACCGTTAACCAGTCTACCGTGACTGAGGTGGAGAAACGTAGCAAAGGGTTTTACAAAGTGGGAGACGGGCTTAAGATCAATCTCTTTAAGAACCCCTTCCGCATTCAGGTAAAGAACCCCTGTCATATTATACAGAAGTCAGTACCTTTTGTATTAATTTTTACAATGGGGTCAATAGGCCGTTCGTACTTTGACTCCACTTCCAGATCCCTATCCCATTCCAGGTTATGGAACTCTCAAGGAGAGGAGGGCGGAACGAATTATCTGGCAAACATCTCCCGAGACTTTCCGTACCTATGTTCACCCTGACCATCCTAAGGTCCTCAAGAATGTCATTTTAGATGTTATCAAGCCCGGGCATGCTGAATATATTGGCTTCGGGGAGCAAGGAGGCATGGCCTTCATGAAAAAGCCTACTTTCATGAACTACTTCAGTAAGTCCAATCCAACCATCTAATCGAAGAATTTCCCTTCTTAACGTGTTAGCAGACTTCGATAATATGCAATATCAACAAGTCTACAGCCATGGCCCAATGGATAGCAGAGAGCCTCTGTTAGTAGCCTAATCCCCTCAATTAAAAGTAAAGAGCTAATGTCTATAGTTATCACACCGACCCATTCTGGATAGAAGTCAACTCCAACCCTGAGCATGCAAATGTCACCGCTGCCTACCTCGATAACTACTCTCAGATCTGTTTGGACTTTGGAAAAACAAACTCCGGTTACATCAAAATAGGAACGAGGTTCAATGCCATGGATATTTATATTGTCAGTGCAGATAACGTCCCGGAGTGTGTAAGGTGGGTGATGTGACTCCTTGTATCTACCTTTTTCTGACGTTGGCGTGCTAGGTTGTACACTGGTATTGCTGGGCGCCCTAAATTGAAACCCAAATACGTCTTGGGTAACCATCAAGCTTGTACGTCATTTCCTCTTCATAATTGTATCGAGAGTAAAATAATAATCTATAAATGTTAGGTTATGGATACACGACAAAGGAAGACTGTGAAGCGGTGATCAAACAGTATCGCGATACAGGAATCCCACTTGACGGGTTATGTATTGACGTAGATCTTCAAGTCAGTATAGCAACCTAATGATTTTGACAGGTGTGATTGCTAGGAACATCTTAAACTGATAGTACTGGTAATATAGGATGGCTTCAGAACTTTCACAACCAATGAAGTGACGTTCCCTAACTTCAAGGATATTATGACTGATTTCCGCAACAAGGGTGTGAAGTGCTCCACGAATATCACTCCAGTCATTAGTATCAATGATCGCGCCCAGGGCTATTCAACCCTTCAGGAGTTGGTTGCAAAAGGGTACGTCGTAGCGACTATTGTATGTATTTCACTAACTAAATCGGGAACAGCTATTTCGTTTATGACAAACGCTACCTGAAAGGGACAAGTGGAAAACCAGAAGATGTTCGATATGTTTGCTACGGAGGAGGAAACTACTATGAGATAGACCCGAACTGCGTCCCATGCCGGCCCGATTTTGGGGATAATTAGTAGGTCAAAATTCGGTTCATTGACAAGTGCTTAGATAAGATGGTTAGTGATTGCTAACACTGCCCGTGAACCTACGCAGCAATTTCCCTGAGAACTTCAATGTGCAGAACTACGGGTATCACGGTGGGGTCAGTTATGGATACGGCAATGGAACAGTAAGTTTCCTTGAATTCCTCAACATATTGCTAGCTAATTTAATCTCTCGGTAGGCTGGTTACTACCCAGACCTCAACAGAAAGGAAGTCCGTGAGTGGTGGGGACAGCAATACACTTATCTTATGGAGTCTGGCTTGGAATATATTTGGCAAGATATGACCACTCCCGCCATCCATACATCATATGGTGACATGAAAGGGTAAGTACCATCTAAAGCCTATCAACCGACAGTCTCTATATCAGCATTAACATTACATGTACACCTCAGATTTCCAACCCGCCTTTTAGTCAGCTCAGACGCTGAGCCCGAGTCGACAATAGCACCAAAAGAGGTCCTCGCTATTGAGAATTGGGCACTCTTTTCCTACAATCTTCATAAAGCTACTTTCCACGGGCTTGATAAACTACCTTCCAGGGCCGGAAAACGTAATTTCATTTTGGGTCGAGGAAGCTTTTCCGGTGCTTATCGCTTTGCGGGTTTGTGGACAGGTGACAATGCGAGTACATGGGATTTCTGGAGAATCACAGTTTCACAGGTCCTTTCGGTGGGGCTAAACGGTGTAAGCATCGCGGGTTCTGATATGGGTGGTTTCGAGCCAGCAATTGGAAAAGATGGGCAGGAGGAGAAATTCTGCAGTCCAGAACTCCTTATCCGCTGGTACTCAGGGTCAGTCCTCTTGCCCTGGTTCAGGAATCACTATGTTGGAGCCAAAAAGAATAGGAAATGGTTCCAGGTAAGTGTTTGGCTTCTCGACATCACCTTCAATCCTATGTGCATAGCGCTTACGCAGGGCCACTTCAGGAACCATATGCATACCCCATCCACTGGGACTCCAATCAACAGGAATTAGCCGGCCTGAAATGGCTCTACTACGGTGTGGAGAAGATCTGCAAATACTATGTGGAGCTCAGATACTCCCTCATCCAGGTCCTTTACGACGCTATGTTCGAGAATCAATTGAACGGGCTCCCTATCGCGCGATCAATGGTATTACCGAACTCAAACTAATATTGCATCCATACAATTAAGAAACGCTAACTAATGATTGCCATTCTAGCTTCTGACTGATGTCCAAGACTCTACCTTCTTCAATGAAAGTCAGGATTACCTAGACAATCAGTACATCACTGGCCGTGACATCCTCGTCGCCCCGATTCTTCAGCCAAAGGATACAGTCCCAGGGGAGAACAGGGATGTCTACCTTCCCCGCGGAACTTCCTGGTACCAATCAAATTTGAGGCCATGGGACGATCAAGGAGAACCACTCCTCAATCCAGTTGAAGGCGGTAGTGTCATCAATTACACTGCAGGCATTCCGACTAGTGACAATGACGATGAGAATTACAAGCAATATCCATACGTGTTGCCAATGTTTATCAGGGAGGGTCAGTAAATCTTGAAATTCGCGACTTAATGGAAGCATCTGACACGGGTCATTTTAGGTGCTATCATTCCTCAGGTTCAAGTCCGCCCATATGTTGGGGATATTAGCAGCGGTCCAAATCATATCAAGTTCAATATCTACCCGGGCAAGGATAATGTATGTTGACATTGTCATTAAATCATGTAGGGCATTTCGGAGCTAATTGTGAGATGCACCAGGCATACTCGACGTACCTTGATGATGGCGTCAGCCGCGACAGTGCGCCTACTAATATAATTAGGTACAAGATGAAGGCAAGGAAGATCAAGGCGATCAAAGAGAGCAAATCCGCCGGGAACTTAAAAGATCAGCAGCTTGACCCGGAGGCAAAGGCTTATTACCGTCAGGTCTCCGTGAAACAGGTAGGTTGCCACATGATTTAGAGTCGTCTACCTAGTCATCAGAGTGAATACTTACAAAAGCAATAAATAGACTACTGGTGCCCCAATTACTGATAGCTCAACGAGGACCATTAAAGTTGAGACTAAGCACGACTTGTATGATCCAGCTCGAGAATTAGGTACTTCTTACACGCTTAAGCTCTGGTATCCTCCTACCGCACAACTCGGGAACTACAACGTGACTGTCACCTCTGAGACTTCTGCAACAGCTCCCGAATATGAGGTTTACCAGGATAATACCTTGAAGACTATCGTCGTCACGGTCAAGGAGACAATTGGTAAATCTCCGTCCCTTGTGATTACCGCTAAGCCTCAGTAAAGGGATGGTGGCAACCTTTGGTCGGTGTGTCAGAAATCGCTGGAAAGAAGTTGGGATGTTAATGAGATATTGGGAGTAGCTTCATTATTTCTTTTGGGTCATTCGTTTAAGCTGGAGGAAAAGGGGGGAAAGGGTCGCAAATAGGCAATGAAAAGTGGGGGAATGAGGATTTGAAAGTCATGTGGTGAAAAAAGGCCTGGGATTGAGGATGCGCAAAGGTGGAGGATCGGTATTTCTTTATTAACTAGCAGTAGCAATAACTGGGAAGAACCAGACTATCCATGGCAAATAGTTAACTCAGTGATTCCAATATTCCAAATATAAAAGCAGCTCCTTTGTTCCATGGCGGGTCAGCAGCAACAGGGGGAGGAGGACAAAGTTATGGTGTATCTATTTACACACACCGACAACTAATCGAAGGTACCTCAGATTTTATTCGACCGCCGACCTATATTAAACGACTGTTAATCTGGTGATTCCACATAACCAATTCCGATCAGTAGCCCCGCACCCATCGATTGGAATACCATAAGACTGACCCTCCCCGTGTTTCCCTTCACACCCTTGCCTAATACCTCCTGCTTCTCGTTCAAGTCTTTTCCTAGCAGCCTAGCTGCTCGATACGTTTGATGCTTGATAGAACCGTCTTTAAGCTCGTAACTTCTCTATGACAGTTTTATAAACCACGAGGGTTGGAAGAGAAACCATCCATAATGTATTGTAACCATTAATGTCCTCTGGACGCAAGCGGTCCTTTCTCCTAGATCCCTAGCTAGACAGGTTTCAGGATAGTGATGGCTCCGAGTCACCTTGCATTGTACTCAACGAGGCAGGCCAGCTGCAGCTGCCTAGGTTACAGAACGGGCAGCCTAGCCTAGCCTGATTATTCAGGTCGGCACAATGGGGGGCCTAAGCTTGTCCAGGCTGCCTAGATAGCATGAACAGGCTACGTGCACAGCAGCAGTACCCATAAAGCGAGCGAAAATATATAGCAGCTACATATAACTACCAATCCAGATTAACTTGGGCCTCCTTGAATCCTCTCGGGCTTCCGAGGGGCTCGTCATGGCCCTCTTACAGGGCCGCATACGAGTACTGAGTTTTTAAAAAAATCAAAAAAATATATAGCTACCAATGAATATATACTTACTTACATCATGACCAGTTATAAAATCTAACCTGCGATAGTTCTCGTCTTGTTCTTGTGCTCAGCTTTCATGAGAAACCGGGCACCTCCATAGCTAGGTCATAGCCTGGACCACAGTCTGAATAGCATAGTCAAGGCCTGAATTGCCTATTTAGCCTGGGCGAAGCCTGTGTAGCCTGATTAGCCTGTTCAGCCTGTGGCCACTTTATTAGCCAGACTTGCGAAATTTAAACCATTGCCTAGTAAACCATTGCCTAGTCTTGTTGACCATGGCCCAGGCCGCCTCAGGCAGTTTCAGGTCCGCATGGGCTATAGCGGCTGCCTTGCCCGTTGAGAATACGCTGTACTTACTTCAGTATGTGCGTCAATAACAAGTGGGGGGGGCCTGAATTCGACTCCAGATCTGTCAGACTTTGAATCTTCAGTTCGTTCAACTGGCAGGGGTGGCTGGCTACTGTGCTCCCGGACCAGCTTGAGCTAAGCTACAGTACAAGGCTCTCGATATAAGAATGCCTAATATAAGAATAAGAGCCACGACCCACCATACAAATGAAGAATACAGTACTATTCAATACATACCTCGATATAAGAAACTACTGTAGCGAAGACTGGCATAGAGTTTCTTAAATAGAGGTATGTACACAAAAAAACCAGGAAAGATCTGATTGCTGAAAAAAATCGTGATGCTTATTTGATGCTATGTCTAGCCAGCCATCCCTTGTAGGCTCTCAGTATCCCACCTTCGATATAGAGACCCTGTTCACTAGATTCGTGAACAAACCATTGAGAACCAGCGTGCAAGATCAACTCGCTGTAGAGTAATATTTCCTCACCTTACACAAGTAATCCTTGCTTTCCTATACAGTACAAATCTGAGACCCATATTAGTCTGGTTAATATATCGAGGCATAATACTATTGTATATTCGGTATTGCTTAGTCACCCCATATATTCTTAAACGGGATTTCCTAAATTGGTAGTCGCTTCCGAATTAGGTAAGTTTATCGATAATTGCTGTTCTGACCCATTCAGCAATACGGCCCAGTCAGCAATGGGCCGGCCCATTGGTCAATGGGACGCTACTGCTGGTTGGGCCGGCCCATTCACCAATGGCGCTAATGACCGTCCCATTGAGC
>Ga0307511_10001121_pt1 | contig 28536 bp, 37 predicted proteins | sample 13_EM_MG_FD_200266 | JGI IMG/M metagenome (GOLD analysis project Ga0307511, IMG submission 200266) | Populus trichocarpa ectomycorrhiza microbial communities from riparian zone in the Pacific Northwest, United States - 13_EM | ecosystem: Host-associated > Plants > Roots > Unclassified | place...
GGGGCGGCGCCTGTGATGGTCGAGAGAGCATACGTGAGAGGCGCAGTGGTGGGTGGCGAACTGGTCCACAATATACTGATAAAACGCGCCCCGACCTCGAGTGCCCGAAGCGACGTATTCTCCGATAGATCAAAGTCCCGAGGGGGGGGGTCTAACTGCGAAATCATCAGCTACCAGCCGGAAAAACTCCTCGCCACGGGAGTCGGTTGGATACAACCGCAAAGTTTCCAAAGTTTCCACACAGGTGCCCAGCAGGAGTCGCACCCCGTCCACCATGAAAAGATCCATGCAACGAAACCGGATTCCCCCATACAGGTTAATCCTGTCATTCAAAAGATCCACCCTCCTGAAATTGACATTGTCAGTCACCCCCACAGTGGAGGGATGGTGGGTGGAACGAGCGTCACATCGTCCGCAGATTCCTCCCTAACTCGAACAAAGTTGTAGAGAAGTTCGAGGTCTTCAAGGTGTTAGGACAGTCCGATGAAGTATAGGATTCACCTCCAGGATCATTTGGGGTGAGAGATCGGGGTGTCGGGCGGAATTGTGCGGAATGCTCTCAAATCCTCGGCGCGAAGCTGGGCGTGTCCAAATAGTCTATCCCGAGTTCTTGGTCATTGGTTAACATGAGGAAGCGGCGAGGATACAAGAGTTGAGCTGTTTTGGGGAAAATCCAGAGGAGATGGGTTTTTCCTCTGTGGATTTAAAAAGTTTTGACCAGGGGAAGCAGACCAAGTCTGAACATGTTCCGGAGCGGTCTGGGCCATTTAAGTTTCTCTCATGGATACGTTATAGGTTGGACCGATAAGGGTGTGATGGAGGTGGGGGACGGCGGCGGTCTACCAGGAGCATCAGGTCAGGGAGCACGCGAGGAGACTACGTTTGTCGTAGATAAGGTGGGCGACGACGACATCGTGTTAACGATCTCCTGGGAATCCTGGTGATAGAGGACGAGTAGGCTGTCGGAAGAGGCATTATGAGAAGCACCGGAAAACGTACATGTCGGATTCTGGCCAGAGTTCGATACCAAATTCGACTTGACAGATAGCTCGACCGCTGTGGTCAAACGGGACGATGAGGGGTGGGTCGTGTATACGGTTACCTGATAACGAAGGTGTGGGAGCCTTCGTCGGTGGAATCACTCTTCGCTTCAGTGGGTGGGACCACAGAAATTCCCTTTTCCTGGAGGTACCTGCAGGGCAAGCCTGATTTCAAACGTGAGATCGTCTGGCAAAGTTGACTCCATTTCTGGATTGTGATAGAGTTTTCCCCCGGTGTTCGGAGCGTCGAGTCCGAGATCATCATCACAGATCTAAGCATTCCACATTTCATCCCACCTTGGTTTTGTGGTACCTTCCAAACAGTTTGCAAGGTACAAATGTGTATATTACTCGAGGAGTGACCCAAGTACGGAGGTGTCGTAGAGCAGTTCACACTCGTCGGCGAGAACATTACAAACAACACCGTAAAACGAAAACAACACAAAAACTAGAATACGATCTTTGTCGGTGCGCTGGGCACCTCGACGTCGTCCCGATAAAACGCTCCGTATACACCATGTGTCTTCTTCTTGATAGTCATTGGGAACTTCTTGAGCGGTTCGATATCAAACCCACTCTCCCGAACGACTCGGGCTAGTTCCCCGGCTAAACTCCTCTCGTGGTTCTCACCAGTAAAGAATGTGATTGATTGCCCACTCTTCCTCCCCCGTCCTACAAATACGGTCAGTACCTTATCGGATCGTTCGGATCTGCAGAGGCAACCCACCTGTCCGGCCGATCCGATGGATATAGTCCTCGATTGTCAACGGGAAGGTATAATTGATCACCAACCCCACGCTCGGAATGTCCAATCCCCTAGCCGCAACATCCGTAGCCACAAGCACTCTTGACTCTCCAGACTTGAAGCTCGCCAGGGCGTCGAGTCTACCCCTTTGTGGCATATCGCCATGGAGGCCGGCGACGGCGAATTTTTGCTCGCGGAGATAGTTTTCTACACGCGCAGCCTCGGCCTTGTACAGGACGAAAACGAGAACTCGATTGTCTTCTGATGACTTGGAAAGATTTCGTGGGAGCGCTTTCCGAAGGTGACCAAGAAGACGACCGCTGTATATTCCTCGTTAGGAACCTGGACGTCGACACGAGGGAAATGGCATACTTCTTCGATCGGGTATCGTCGAACACTTCCAAGACTTGTTCAACTCGACTGTTTGCGGTCAGGTCGTCACTGCCGACAGTAACACGGACAGGGTCACGTTGGAACGAGGCAGCGAGCTTTCGCACAGAATCTGGCCATGTTGCGCTGACTAGGATATTCTGTGAGTGGCTGATTGTACGAACAAATGCACGACGTTCCACACGCACACATTAGGGTCTGTCGACCCTCACCCTGGGTAGTATATCCAATGATGGTCCGTATATCGTTCTCGAAACCCCTGTCCAGCATTCGATCGGCTTCGTCTAACACAAGATACGTTACGCTGAGATGAGTTGAGCCGACGTCAGGGAGACCGGCCAAGCGGTGAACTCACCCACTCAAATCAAGAGCTCCATCGTTCACGAGGTCCATGATCCGTCCTGGGGTACCAACGACGACCCTCGCCTTCTTGTTCTTGAGAGCCTTAATCTGCGCACCCCTGTCCAGGCCACCAAATACGGCAATACTCTGAATTCCATATGGTTTCCCAAGGTCGAACAGGGTCTCTTGAGTTTGGATAGCGAGCTCTCGTGTAGGGGACATCACGAGGACTTGGATCCCTCTGGATGTTGATGACTTTATTAGATGTGAGATGGCGGGGATGCCAAATGCCAGAGTTTTCCCGCTAATAACGGATCATTCCCAATCCCAGGTAGATGAGGATAGAGACATCGTCGTACCTCCCGGTCTCGGCGATACCAACTACATCTTGGCCTTGTAGAGCTGGTGGCCATGAGCACGCTTGGATGGGGGTGGGGGTTTGAAACCCAGAAAGAGCGGTCTTGAGCTCTGAAGGGATTTGCAACTGATCGAAGGAGAGGGTGGGTGTGATCGACGGCCCGTTCTTCGCGGCCGTGAGGGTAATGGAGTTGGATTGCAGATATTCCTCAATCTCTGAGGCTGACGGTCCGGAAGTAGCAGTAGAGGTCGACGTGGAGTTTGAAGATTCTCCAACTATCGTCGACGTTTCCGGGGCACGTTCCTCCGCCTTTCTTCGTTTCTTCTTTTTGGGTGAGTTGTCCTCTGGAGCATCCTTACGCTTCTCGCGCTTCTTCTTGCGTTCAGGCTCGTCGGAGGCTGGGATATCGGATAACACGAGTTTAGCATCACCGAATGATCATCAGTGGGGAAGCGCGCACCGATGGGTCCTGCGGGAGACCCGTTGACTGGCATGAGCTCTATGGTCGATTCGCCTACGGGTTTAGGTTCGGACTTCATCTTGTCCTTTTTCCTCTTCTTCTTTGGTATCTCCGTAGCTATACCGCGCACTTTAGTGACCCTTTACTCAGGGCGGAGAAGGTCGATCACTCACTTGGGGTATCATCTACTTGTGGGGTAGTAATTTCCTCAGCGTCCCTTTTCTTTTTCTTCCCATCCTTCTTCTTGGCTTCCACGCTCTGGCCATCGTCTTGTGTTGCGGTGAGCTCGATTTCCGCACTTTTCGTTTTTCGATCGGTCGCGGGACCCTCTGGTGAAGGAAGTTTTCATTTTGAGCGCCGACCAACTTGAGTACGGTATTTGACGCATATACTCACCCTTTTCCTTCTTGGACTTCTTCTTCCTCTTGAACTCTACGACGGCCCCGTCTTCACGTTCCATCCTCTATGAGTTCGTGGAAATGGGGTGGAAGTGTGAGAGCGAACGGACCGGAGATCGCGTGACCTGTGACGATTAAGTCGGAAAACAGCCTCTGGATCGGAGGCCCTCTCTCCTTTCACCCAATCCATAATGATGTCCGAGACGATCGCTCGCCCTTCGGCATCCGACTCCTCGTTCTTCTCGAAATCCAAGACCACGAAGAATGCCGGACGATCCTCAACTACTAGCACATCCGACAGCGCTGGTGCTGCAAAGCCCGTAGTTGTCACCCGAGTCGTGACCGTCCGCAGACCAGCTGAGAAATCGCCCGCGACCCCACCCCCCTCGACCCCATTAACCCCTCAATCGCGAGACAGCACTCCAGCGAAGATAAAGAAGCGCAAAGCGGAGGATAGTCAAGGCGTTACTCGACCTGTTGCGAAGAAATCGAGAGCGACACCGCCTACAAAGGATTGGGTGGTCGGTTCTTCTCGCAGTCAAACTCCAGTTCACGCCACAACGACGCGGGAGTCCTCACGCGCTAAGGGCTCTGTAACCCCAGAACCTGCGACTTCTGCGGCCACAAGCCGATCGCGTTCAGTGACTGCGGTCCCAAATGACGCACTAGATGCGCGGGAGTGTTGGATAACGGTCGATGGAACACCGGGATCAGACCTCAAGAGTTGCGAGCAGGTAGTGAAGGGGTTGATGAAGGGATACAAGACTCGTACGTTGTGGGCCTCTCCGTTGTGTATTTGGCTGACCATGGGGTAGATTTTAAGAACCCAGCAGACCCCAACGACAAGCTGTTCGAGGCTCACCCTACTGATTACCCTACCGTGGAACTTGAATACCCCAACACTCATGCCAGCGAGAGGTGAGGTCCATGGTTACGTCGTCTCCATCCCCTCCTGACGGCTTCTAGGTTCATCCTCCTCTCCCCGAAGGACAAGGATCACTACGATCCAATTCTATGCCTGAAGCAAAGTTTATTTACTATTGTCGAACGTTTGTCCGCGCAAACGCTTCTCCTTGACTATTTTCCTGACCCTTTATTTTCCGCAGACTACCTCACCCCTGAACAGCGGTCGGTGTTCGGGACCCTGCCGAATAGCAATCTTCTCGCCACAGACGACGACGACCCGACACGCAGCCCGACGCCGTCTAACGGGGATTCACAAACCTTCACTTTACCTCCCTTGGCTTGCCTTGAGGATCACCCCCCGTCTGTCAATTATCTCAAGACTCTGCAGAGAGCGATTACTAGGCAGGATGGGCCCCTGTTCATGAAGACGATGACTTCGATCAATGCTATCCTCCGCGTTTTGAAGTACCCTCCTCTGCCGGATGACCCGGTGGCTCCTCCGGGCAAGAACGCTCTCAAGGAGTACGTCAAGACGTGGAGTCCAACTGGAATGCCCAAGGACGTGTGCATGCGACTTATCGAAGAGACCTACCAACGGTGTGTTGGTCCACAGGTCCACTCTCTCAGGAATTACGAGGCATTTTCTTCCGAGACTTATGGGGAGCTGATGCCTTCTCTCGTGTCTGACGTCATCCGTCATACCGGTTTGCGTGAGGGCTCGTTGTTCCTCGACCTCGGGTGTGGGGTCGGCAACGTCGTTCTCCAAGCGAGCCTTCAAACAGGATGTGGGAGCTTTGGCATCGAAATCATGCCTGCCCCAGCTAGGATTGCGAGGGATCAACTGGAAGAGTTGAAGATCCGGACAAGGATGTGGGGGGTGAGTATGGGCGAGGTGGAGCTCGAGGAAGGTGACATGCTCAAGAGCGAGAGGGTTGCGAAGCTGATGAGCGAAGCGGATGTGGTGTTGATCAACAACAAGGTGTTCAAAGAATCTTGTGAGTCGGCGTCGTTCCGGTCCGTGCCGTGATGAATGACTCTATCTGTTTCCAGTGAATGAATCGATTCGACCGAAGTTCCTCGATTTAAAGGAAGGCGCTATAGTTGTTTCATTGAAACCGTTCGTACCGGTCAATGCGCGACTTACCGAGCGTAATGTGGGTCGCGTTTTGGAAACTTTCCCTCGGCCCTGACGGCTAAAATGATTGCCCCGGCACCCAGATCGACGATATTAGCGCGATATTTGATGTCACGCAGAGGGAGTACAACTCCGGAAGCGTTTCATGGGGGAGCGGTCGGGGATACTATTATATCCACCGAGTCGACAGAGAGGGGTACGTCAAGATACGACAGAAACTGGAGAGGGGGCGACCGACGAGGTCCCGAAGATGACACGGACCTTCGGGTCGTCTGCGCGGATCGCCTCGAGAATGTGTGTAGATGGGTGTTTCTTTTAACCGACCCTGACGATACCCAATCGTTTCACCTTGATTTCCCTGTCTTACTCCTTTTCTCCCCCACACCCCTCGCTTTGGGTTGCGGCTACTCCCTTGTTGTGCTATTATTGATTCATCAACGTTAATTTGTAGATACGAGTTAATATCTCCGTTGCCTTGCTACCCACTCAAGCAACGGTGGGACACTTTCTTGGTATGCTTTGTTTGGGTTCACTCCGGGCAAGGCCAGGACACGGACTGTGTGCCATCGTGTGCCACGCGATATGAGGACGGACTCTGAGCGGGTTTCCTCCGGTAACTCAAGGTGAAGCGGAGAAAGACACCGATGGATGAAATCACATTGATTGATCGACCGGTGTTCAATTCGCCACGGGAAGAACATGGGAAGAACACGGAAAGGGGTGGCCTCGCTTCTTACGGGTCGACCCTTGCATGTGGATCCCTGAACGACCGACATCGGAGGGAAGGGGCTGGACGTCCTGCGAGTAACCGGCAAGTGATGTGGGTGTAGTGCTGGTCGTGTGGGTCGGGTATAATTGGGGGTATGGACGTGGGGATGAATGGGGAGGGGCATGCCAGGACCGTGGGGGGGACGAATGGTGGACCGAGCATGGGAGGTAGACGCCTAGATGGCAGGAGGATTCCGTGTGGGTGAAGGACGGCGATTGCGATCCAGGTCGTTGATTGCACATCCCAGACGCCGGGAGGAGCCACGGCTGGTGGCGAATAAACCGCCAAATAATACAGCCCACTCGGCAGGTATTTGGGCAGAAGGCGGAAGTATCGCGTCGTTTAAATCTTGATCGGTGGGACTACGGCAGTGGTCAGTCTGATGCCGCATTCTTCAGTATTGAAAGTGACCGTTAGAGTAGGAAATCTGGGCGAGGACGTAAATTCCCTTTGTCCTCGCCTTTGTCGCTCCCATCGGGTACTCTATCTGGCCAGTGGGGATGTCGCTTGCGGATTATATAACGTCAGATTGTCTCTGTTTGTCCATCCGTATTCTCCACATCTCTCCCCCCTGCCTCTTCGTGGGCTGTCCCCCCTCACCAGCGCGATTACCGCGACCAATGAAAAGATCCGCCGCTGAGGGTACGAAATTAATGCAAGACGTCTTTTCCCGATTACTACACGTCACTTAGTCACCGAAACTGAAACGGCCTCAAGGCAAAAGGTACACGAACACATAACCTCTCGTGATTTATACCCACACAAGATCACTGACACTTCCTTCCTCCTCATCCTTCCTTCTTCCTGCTCCCCTCATTCCTCTCCATCCGTATCTAGCCCCCTTCCCATCCCACCCACGTCGCTTCCTTCTCTTCCCGCTCTCTTCCTATCCTTCCACCAGCGCGCGCCGCCCCCAACGAACCCTTGCCCAAAACCTCTCACACCATTCATCAATCACCATTTACAACTACACCCACTCGGCGCTTACGATGGCGAGACACGACAACACGCGTCCGTTACCTCCGACCGCCTATTTTCGATACCAGGGTGCGATAGTGAACGAGATGAAGAAGAGAGAAGTCCAGGTCATGCTCCCAAACGCTTCGCGTTGGATCAGTTCTAGATGGCGGAACGAAGACATCCAGATCAAAACCGCATTTTGGCAGCTGGCGGAGATCAGAGAGGCTGAGGACAAGGGGAAGACCCCAGAGGACAAGGCTCTCATGAAGCGAGCCCGGAGGAAACGAGGGGGTATCGACAATGGCCTCGACGTCCTGCTAGAGGGTTCAACAAATCCTGAAGCGCGCCAATTGGCCGACATCATCTCCGGCTGGGTCGCGAATATCCCATCGCCTTCACCTCAGGAGCTAGAGAAACAGATGATGCCCGTCAATCTACGACGGAAAGGCAAGAAGGAGAGAGGCTCGAAGAGGTTCGTGGCCGAGCCGTCGGAAGCGCCGGGCGGTAGCGGAATCCAAGGTACCCCGTTTCCCGTCGTCCAAAGTCCACCACCGTGGCCCAGAGGAGGAACACCGGAAGCGGAGTCGGACGAGGAGATGGACATGAGAAGGCTCGAGTTGGACGGACACACGGTCTACGAAACATTTTATTCTGTGATCGCCTCGAATCAGTTGATGTTCGAGTAGCTTTCTTCTTCTTCCTGTTTGCTGTCTTCTTGCTTAGTACTAGCATAACTTATTTGTATCACCATCAATATGTACCTGTACCAGTAGAGTAAAAACGGCGGTAGACAGAACGCAATCCTCACATGGACTTTTTTTTTTCTTTCCTTTTCACTCGTTCCTTCCCCCCGCATTTTCCCAATGGCGGGACACGACATGCACGACCATCAGGCCGAAGATCCCCACAATTTACCGCACAGCAGCAGTAGGCTATTTTACCTTGCCATTACACTTCTCCTATACTTTCCTCCACCACCATCCGAAACTCTGCCGGTCTTCGGATCCCACTCGCGGCCGGATGCGGGGTCTCTGCACAGCCACACATCCAACAGGCAGGCCAAGTGACACGTGACGTACATGATCGGACTGCGACCGACGTGCTCTTCCCTCCCAAACCACCATCTTTGAAATTTCTGTCATACCAGTCACCTCGAATCCGTTGGATTACCGGATCCACGCGTTCAGTCACGATCCCAGTGAAGTGGCGGCTGTGCATCTCGTTATCGCTCCCGCGGACAACATCAATCGATGTGATACACTTTGAACGCCAGTAAGCGTGACCCTCACCGCTGTAATAGCTTTTTTCTGCGCGAGATGATCTAGGACACCGGTCGTGTTACTCGGCCGTCACGGGTGGGCCAACTTTTCCTGACTCTGACTCCTTCCTATTCCGACTATACCCCTGGATTTGGATGCTGCCGCGTGTACGTCTCTCGTCGCTTTTCCTTTCCCACCTCCAACCTCTCTCACTCTCACTCTCACGTGCGGTAGTGTGGCCCGTTCCTCCGTCCCTGTCACAGATATAAATAGGGATCGATTCGACCCATTACGGAATCATCTCTCTTTCCCCAACCACCACAATCCAAACCCTTATACACACCTACATGCCCATGCGACCTAACAAGCGCACCGCTGCAGTGGAAAACACGGCTCCACGTTTGAACTCCGAACCTTTGAACACAGGTTTGGATGCTCAGCCTCCCTCGACCCTTCCCACTGCGGAGTCCAACCCGACACCTCATCAACGAGCAACCATGCCCCAAAGACCGACATCACTTGTTGTACGAAACGCGAGGAAATGGCGAAACAAGCACCCTTATCTATCCGTCCCGAGGTACAACCACTATTTATTGGCGAGGTCTCTCATCGAGGGTGACCAGTCACCGAAGTCGCTTGCGCCTGGGCGAGGCCTCCGGGGGGTTCGCAAGACAGTCCCCCACAATGAGGCCCTCCCGCCCGACTTTACCGTATCGGATTTCATCTGGCAGTTTTCCGCGCCAGACACACAAATTGACGAGGCGCTTGCCGCTTTGAAGTCCTACGACCCTCAGACCTTCAGCGAACTCGTCGCAGGGTTCGACTAGACCTCGGTACATGATATATGGATGTCCAGTGGATGTACCCCACCCCGCAATGTACCGTATGTCGTGTGTGATGCCCTCTGTCGGACAGTCCCTTCCTTCCAAAGTACCCCTCCCCTCCCCATGTATTTTACCATGCAACCTGCTTTTTTTTGTTATCGATGTCCACATTCATTTGTTTTACCACCGTACGGCTGTCACGCATCGCACTTTTCCTCCATCTCGTCGCCCTTTCAGCCTGGTTGCTATACACTGTACTTATTTAACGGACTTCGATGAACCACCACTCAGTGTAATTCGGATAGAAAATGTTGACTACGAAGCTGAAGTGCCTCGTAATCCCCTTTCATTGTACTCTCGAAGCTGTGACTATGATGACGACTATGACTACCTCTCAAAATGCGATATGTTTACGGACTGGTGTAACGGGTTGGGGTTGGGCTCTTCTGGGCTGGATCCCAGGGCTGGCTGGGTCACCGAACCAGGAGATGATATTGTTCCCAGGGTACCGAGGGGGGAATAATGACGCGTAAACCCGAGCAAATTCCACGGGGAAGGCGACGAGGCGGTGTGAATACAAAGGGGTGGGTGGAGCGTGTGGTTGCCACCCGCCGAGCTTGAGTCGTCGTGACGCAGGAAGAAAGATCATCAACAAGGGCACATCAGAAGCTCGAGAGCCATGTACTTCGGTGGCGTTCGACTGAATCGCGTCGGGTCGCGGTCAGTCCATCGCGCAATCTCAAGTCCGAAGACCGTGGTGTGGCATGGCGGCCCAGATTGATTGCTGATTTCCCACGATCAGTCGTCCCGACCATGGCCCACCCTGCGTGGTCACATCGGTGTCTGCGCGAGCCAACTTGGAGAACTGTGCCTGCCGCTTCCAGTTTGATTTGGCCATGGCCTCGCTAATAGCTTTGTCATTTCAAAGCACACGAGGCTCACGACGCATATCGGGTCAATTGCCATGGCCTGGCTTGGACCCCGCTTTGTGGCTCAGCCCCACTCCCTACCGACCCGGTTTGTCCATTCCGAACCGGGATACCCATTGTACGGTCATACCATGCCCTCCGCGACTACGTTCGAAATCAGATCGAAGTGGCACGTTCACAGCGCTCTGCCCTACACCGCCCAACCATATCCAAGTGGCCACTCGCGCCGGTCCTCCCGCGACGTTCACCGTGGTCGTGGACTGAAACATTTTTCGACCGTGGACTGAGTATGGATCCTCCCCCCAACTCCCAGCTCTCCATGGTTCTGCTAGGCGTGTCCGTTTATACGTATCGATGTCCGTGATCGATGTCTTTTTCTTTCGTTTAAAAGGAAGGATCAGTGAAACGGATTTTCCTCACCCATCCTCAGCCTTCGAGAAACCCCCAAGCTCCTTCAACTCTCCTCATCTCGATAACTCGAACCCTCCCATTATTCCACCCACACGACCCTCGACAATATGCCCCGCGCTGCAAACTCCCCCGGCTCCCCTGAGTACCCCATGTCCCACAATGACTGGTTCAACCAGTGGTGCAAGGAGCAGAGGTCAGCCGGTGGTCTGTGTACTCGCAAGCTCGCTAGTGTGGCTTGGAGGAAGGAAAAGGCGAGGTACCGCTCTCAGCTGCATGGACCCCCCCTAATATTTCTTAACACTGGACCCTCCGATTACATGGACGAGGATGAGGACGAGGACGAGGACGAGGACTTCATCTACGATGTGGATAGTTTGAATGCCTCACCGGTCGGGGAGCAGGAACAACTCCCCCCCTCCCCTCTCTTCAGTGAACTCGAGCCTGACCTTGGTCCCTCTATCTCCGATGAACCCCACCCCACGGGCCCCTTCGTTTTCGATCAAGGTCCTTCTACTGAACCCCGGCGTGTTGTCCTTGAACTCCCCTATCCCGGTCCCTCCTCTACGAATCAAGTCACTCTCACTGAACCCTCATTGAATACGGATCAATCCTCTTTCGCCGTGCCCTCCCCTTCTGCCGATGGGCCTCCCGTTGACAGCCCACAACCGGTCTCACATTCCACCCCCGTCCTGCACCACCCTATTCCCGTGAACAACGTCGTGAACGAGCCGGACTTCTCACTCCTCGACGAAATCGCGTACACTTACCAGGTTCCGTTGCCTCCAGTTCACGGGCTCACCTTTTCGGATGACTTGTGGGATGAAACGTCCTACGATGCAACCACGACAGAGACCCACCAGTTTGGTTTCCCTACTCCCGTCCCCACAACTCCCGTTACAGGATACAACGCTCTGCAGACTCCGTGGTACACCCCAGGGTTACAAACCCAACCTCTTCCGACTGGATTAGATGACATAGAGTTTGCGTTTAACAATGTGGAGGCCCCTACGGTTCCAGCACAACAGCAGACATGGAACAACAACAACTACGAGAGTTCTGAGAGTTTTCCTCAATTGTCAGTGGAACCTCCTACCCCCGCTCCTGCCCTTGCCCCTACTCTTGCCCCTGTCCCTGAAATTGGGGGACAATTCAATCAGATGGCTGGATTTCAGGACAATCCGTACCAATGGAACGGCGTTTCCAACGTCCAGATGTTCGAAAACAACCAACTACAAGTCCCGCAAGCACCCCCGGTCTTTGTCCAGAACTTTCCGCAAGTTCCTGCGGTCCTTGACCAGAACTTTCCGCAAGCTCCTCCGATCTTTAACCAGAACTTTCCGCAAGCTCCTCCGGTCTTCAACCAGAACATTCCACCTGGCAGCGTCCAACAGGTCCTTAACGCCGTCAACACTAACACCCTTGGGCAAGAGGGTAAACGGCTTGGGTTGGTGGGATTGCAACTTTGGTTCACCCCAACGTAGATGTGTTTTGTTCCTCTCCTGTGTTGCTCGTCGCTTTTGTAATCGTTTGTCTTTGTGCTTTGATGGACTTGATATCCTCTCTTCTTCATACCATACCATTCTTTGTCACGATATGCCCAACGTATACCATATGATCTATGCTTCCATTTTGCGCACTTGTACCATCATCGCACATATATATGCCTTGCATTCCTCGCAATTTAGCCTCCATCTTATCCATAATCTTCATCCACTAGCTGTCATCGCGTGAAACCTTGTCCGAAGCCGAGAACGGATACAACGTGAATTCGCTTCAATTCAGGAACGATTTCGATGCTGTGTGACGCTCTCAATATCCGCCTAATCTATATCGTGGTTCGCGGGGTAACTCAACAAATAGTAGCTATACGTGAAAGGGGGTGAATAATAGTTGCTGTATATACGGAATGAGATGCAATTTAAAAAAAAGGAAAACAGACCAAATATCCAACAGATTCCTCTAGAGATACATTTTATGGTTCCTCCGGTCCCGAGGCTGCACTTTTCCTGCCGTGTGGTATATTAGGATCCCGTCTACACCTTTCTCCAGCTTCACACTGCACACACACCTCACTTCCTCCAGCTCGAGGGAATCTTCATGACGATATCAACCCATGCCTGGACCCTCCCCTCTTCCCACCTCTCCACAAACTGTAGTCCGGCGTTCGCCCTCCGTCCCTCTTCAATCTTCAACCTCTTCTCCGCATCGCACCAGAACAACATCCATTCTCCGACCCTGAGATACCCGGTGCTCCGCTCGAAGTACCACTTGTTCACGGGGTTGTTCGCACGGGAACGCCACACGAGGTCCCTGCCTTCGCCGTGTCCTTCCTTCCCCCCGTTAGGATTGACGGAGAAGGGATGACCCAGCCCGTATGATTCATCGTGCAACGCTACCCAGAGGAAGTCCACCGTTCCGTCGCCCTGGTGACTGGGAAGAACGGCGAACTTGTCGAGATAGGTGATGGGGAGGTGCGGGTTTGGGAAAAGTTCCCCGGTGGGATCGGGATTCGATGGTGGCTCCGCCGTGACGATCGCGGCGCCGGCGTAGTCTCCTGCGACGATGACAAAGTCAAGATGGGATTCGAGTCGTTTGTAAAAGGCCTCCTGGTCCAGTTTGCGGCCGAACGACTTCTCGAGAAGGTGTGTCATCTTGGCGTGGTCAATGTCCTGGACGGTCCGAACCACACGGATGTCCATGCCACGACGAAGGAGGGTAGGCGTGTGCGGCGTGAGACTCCTATTCCCCTGAAGAAGGGCGTGAGGCAAGCTTGAACTGACGGCTGGCTTGTTGGTGATGAGGTTTCCGATCAACGAACTTGGCGAACGATGGTTGACAAAGATCGCAGACGACGTAGGGGGCATGTAGGCAAGACAGGTGCGAGCAAGGGAGAGGTTTTTAAGCGCGGTGGGGTGGGTTTCCTTCCATGAGTTTTGGAAGGTCTCTGAGATGAACGAGTATTCCGAGGTGACGTTGACCAGCAGATGGGGGAGACCGAATCGTGCGTAAGAGGGGATTCCACCTTCTCGGTTGATGACCATCAATCGAAGGGGAGTGAGGTCGACTTCCTCGGAAAATTCGGGATGGCCGTCGGATGATTGAGGGGTTTTGGGACGGGATTCCGCTGCTGCTTCGGCCATACCTCTAGCCAACGCTCCAATTACGTCATTGGCATCGACCCTGACGGTGCGACAGAATGAGTCGAGAGCGAGAGGTGCGAGAACAGGGATATCGCCCGCTTTAATGGCGGTGCGAATCAGACCGAGATCCGAAGGGAAGGTATGGGCTTCGGGGATATCGTATCCATTTGGAACCTCGTTTTCGTCCTTCGGACCGAGGCGCGCGATTGGGGAGACAATTGGACGGGCTTTTGCACCTTGTCGTTCCAACGACTTGACTACCCTCATGGTTTCAGAGACGATTTCTGCACGATCCCCATCCTCTCCCCGAACGAGCCGTTCGTTTTCGACGACGATGACGCTGATGAGTCCGAGTTTTTTGAGGTATATAAGACCCCGGGTGATGCTGTCTAGCTGTCTGTCCGTAAAAGGGCCTTGGAGCTTCACGAGAGCGGTCCTTTGACAAACGGGGTCGAGGATTGAGGCGATGATCGGACTTGCTTGGGCTTGGAGAGCAAGCTCCCTCCGTTGCTCGGTGGCGGCGGTGGCCTGAGAGATGTCCGTTGCAGACCTCTCCGGAGCTAGCGGTTTTTGTGCCGACTGTTGCTTTTGAGGTACTGGCTTTGGTTTTATGCCAAAGGAAGCGATGTAGGACTTTGCATCTCTGAGGGACGGATTGGCGCGGAGGACGGAGAGGATAAATTCCTAACGGGGATTGAGCACGACTGCAAAAACACGACGACAACAAACACGTACCCTCTCGTTGGGGGTGGTTGTGAATTCTTGACGGTCATAATCAGGGTCTGGCTTGTGGAGACCCTTGGCGGTCTGGAGAGAGGTAATCGGGGTCGGTGGTGGGTAATTGGATGGGCGAAGCGCCTTGCTATGACACACTCACAGCGTAAAAGGCCTTGAAGGTCGCGGGGGCACCACAGACTTTCAGGTGGGATACGTGGGCGGAATGGGAGAGCATCCTGAGGCGGGAGTGGGAGTGGGGTGGAGAGATCGAGGGTACACGGAACGCTTTTTAACGAGTCATGAGATCACTCCAGTGCTTGACCGAGTCGGAGTCGGACCGTAAACCACATACCTTCAAGACGCTGAGGAGGAAGTTCCTATGGGTGGGTACAAGTGCAGGGCCGTGTGGGATTGGTCACACAGCCACGCGCGGTTATCCTCAAGTAAAACTTTCGTCCCTCACACGCGAAGCAAGGGGGAAAAATGCAGCCGCATATAAGGAGATCGGGAGGACCTGGTCCCGTCTCCGTAATCTAATCTGATAAAACGGCTAGCCAATGGCGGATAACCACCCCCGCCTAGAACGATCTTTACCCGCCGCCCCACCACACTGTGTGGTTGCCATCCGTTAATTCTCCGCGGTATCTCAGGTTTTTTCTTTTTCTCTCCTCCGCAGCGCTATCGCCTCAAGTCACGCGCCGGGTTGGTGGGTGTTTTAATAGGCGCCAGAACCGCCCTGTTTGCGCCAGCCGCGGGGCGCTTAGGCCAACCTTGGACCAGTACGAACTGATCTCGTCCATTATAAAGTAAGAGATCGGATGCCATGACAAAGGTTTGTACCGCCCTTAACCCTACAAACTGATGTCTGACACTGCGGATAACCGCCCCAGCTATACCTCGAAGATAACGTTTACCGAAAAGACGATTGTCAAACCCACGCCGTCGTCCTGGTCCGTCCGCCCCGCTTTTTCAGCTTCAGCCACCTTCTGAAGCAGGACACATCCCATCGGAATTACAGAGGTGTTGGTATGAGGGAAACGACAGCACGCCGATATCAGACGACCCGCTCATGCGGAACCTCAATCCCGGCGAAGTCGGTGTCGCCTATTATCCCATGGGTAGACGCGAAATCTGTCCAGAAGACGAGTTCGAGTTGCTCGATCGTACCTTCAGACCTGGCTCTGTCTGTAAACGCTTTCAGGAAGACTCGATGTCTGGAATCGTGCTTAGTACCGACGTCCATGTTCGCGTACAGCACGCGATTACCCATGAGCTTCTTGACCGGTGGGTCGCTCTGAACGAAACCAACCCCGGTCACGAACTAGAGATCGGGGATCACATCATTTATGACGACTGGGTTGGCCAGGTTCGTTTTTTTCCCTCCTTCGCAGCCGTTTTCTGTCCGCTATATTGTTTTCGTGACAGATAATCGAGGTAAACCACTTTAATCCCTTGCGCCGCGACCGCTGGACGTTTACAAGTGAATCTGAAAGCTTTTCGACGAAGCTATTGTGCAAACTAGCAATGGCGATGTTCGGAGGCTTCCTGACCTCAGCGCACGCTTATCAATCGGATACAGGGGCGAGGTTAGTCTCGGTAGCGACTTTGTCTTTCACAAGATTCACCCGCGCCCACCTAGGATGTGCTTGTACAGGCGGCTGGCGGCAACGCGGACATCTTGAAGGAGATATCGGAGTTTGCCCCGCCAAGTCCTGACGACGTTTGCCTCGGTCTACGGCATAGAATAGCCGCGATATCTTGGCTCGGTATTAATCAAACAGTAAACGACCAAATTCCTCTTCCGTCTCTCTCCAGCCTTATTTCTACTGATCTAGTTACCACCAGAAGAGTCCGCCATCCGACAGCGGCCAAAACGGCTGTGGAAAGCAGAAGAGTTTGACAATCTCACGTTGGTCCGACGTCGCACGACCGTGAGGATCGGTGAGATGGTCACGCTCAAGAACCACGGCGACGCTCCTGTCTCACGTCACGTCAATCAAATCACTGAGGGGGACGTCATCGAAGTGCGACATTTTATCGTCCGGGATAGGCAGACTCAGGTGACGGTGTTGTGGCAAGATGGCACCAAGGAGACTAAGCCCGCTAGGGAACTCGTACCCCATTTGCACCCAGACGAATACGAATGCTGGTGGGTCATCCATCTTGACGATCAGTCGTTCCATTGACGTCCCCAATTCAAGGCCAGGTGATCACGTCCTTTGGAAGACGGACGGAAAGAGTCGTACTGCAGTCGTTCAGGTCGTCCACCCGTCCCAGCGAGTGGCCATACTCAAGCTCATCGATGCCCCAGATTCGGCCTCTGAGATGGCCTCCTTGCTCGAACTCGATCCACACGGGACTCACGATATGACGGCGAACGACCCTACTACTGCCCCGGATGAACTCGGCGTTCACCGTGGCGAGTTCGTTTTCATCCACAAGGAAGGGACAACGAATGGGAGTGTCGTGCCAATGGTACCCAAGATCGGTGAATTAGAAGGTTGGGTGCAGGATGTCCCTTCCTTGCATACCATGCAGCCTGGCGGGTTCACCGACCTTATCTACGCTGAGGGGTTGAAAATCATAATGACCGAGGAGAATTGGAGGGACGGTAGACCAACCTTCATTCCCACAAGTATCCCCGTGAAACCTGTGTACTGGTTTGGATACGTCTCCGATGTAGGTCCGCTCTGGTTCCGGACCCCTTTCCGGGAACCGGAGGCTGGCACTTACCATTTTTACCCCTTAGCTTTGTACCGACGGGCAGATAGAAATCAGTCTCCCACACGGGGAGAAGGTTTTGGTGCCTCTCCAACGTTTGACGAGGCTCTATGATGGACTCGACCAGTTGGAGGATATGTTCGACGAAGGGTTCTCGGAAGAGGGCAGCTCGATGGAGGACGCTTTGCTCGATGGTGGGGAATGGTTAGATGGTCCAGATGGTATTCCACTACCTCACATACCCCAGCACCTGACTATACCCCCGCACTTGACCATACCATCACACCTGATGCCTCTCCACTTCGGAGTGGGTACGGGCACAGGAGATGGGGATGGAGGTGGGGAAGAAGGCGAGGAAATGTTGGATACCATGATCTCGGATACCATGGACACCTACATGGATGGATCTGGGGTGGATCCTCCCCAAATCCCCGGAGGACTTCCCATAGACGATACATCAATAACCCCACAGGTATCCACCACACCCGTTCCACAGGGTCCCTCGACACCACAACCGACTTCCCAACCCCATGAACCGCCCCGGGACTCGGATAACGACGATCGTTATTGGAAGCGGTTTGATGTTCTCCCATCCGCGCCGACCGACCATGCGTTCTACGATAAGCCAGTGGCCCAACCTTCGAGGGCGTTTATGGCGAGGTTGCATAAGGAATATCGTGCTTTGTCTACCGGCCTTCCAGGTAGGCTCATACTGATTCATATAGGCGATCCGACACTGATCACTGGTTAGCCTCGATTATCGTACGGGCCTACGAAGACCGAGGAGACCTTCTCCGTTCGCTCATCATCGGTCCAGAAAACACACCCTACGAAGACGCCCCGTTCGTAATCGACTGGATGCTAGATACAGATTTCCCGCAATCACCTCCGGTGGCGTTCTTCATCAGTTGGACGAACGGGAACGGAAGGGTAAATCCGTGAGTCAATATCATCATTTGTCGCCCGTGATAATCAGCTGGCCTCACTCGTTGCCGATGTTGATTTCTATTCTTACTGCGCGCGCGCGCTCTGATTGGTTTAGGAACTTGTATGAGGACGGGAAAGTTTGCCTATCTATCCTAGGTACTTGGTCGGGAGAGAAGAGCGAAACATGGCAACCTTCGCGATCGTCGCTCCTCCAGGCTCTCGTCTCCATCCAAGGTCTGGTATTGGTAAAAGAACCGTAAGCGGCCGGTCTTCGCAATCTAGTAAACCCATGACTAACGAACGGGCTTTTTCTTTCTCTTCTCTCTTGAGTAGGTACTTCTGCGAACCGGCGTACGAGAAATTCCGAGGGACGAACGAAGGAGCGTTGAACAGTCGGTTATACAACGAGAAAGCCTACGTGCTTTCGAGAGGGTTCATCCTTCGAGCATTGGAAACCCCACCGGGTTCGCTCGAGGACGAGATCCGAGGGTTTTATCTTTCATCTCCGTCTTACAGGAGTGTTGAGACCGACGACCCCATGGACCAGGACCAGGGAGAGGGAGAGGGCTTGACCGGAGGTCAAGGTGGAGGACAAAGAAGGCTCGAGAAAGTGCTAAAGGGCAGCCAGGACCTGGTTTCGCTCAGCCAAGCTCTCCAACAGCCACCGCAAATACAACCTATCCCGATGGATCAGGGTCAACCCCCCGCAGGTACAACAGGACCTCCACCTACCCTAGACGAAGAAGCGGCGGTGCCAATGTTGACGGCGGGGGGTATCCTGACCCTTCAACGGGTCCTCGCCAAGCTCTCGGATATCCAACGGAACCATCTCCAGCAATGATCCCACCAGACCCTTGACATTCCTTGTCCGCTTGTAGGTCCGGAGGGTGTGTGATATCCGGATACCGTTGCCGTCCGGAAATAGGGGAGAGGGGGTAATATAATGACGTGAATAAGGCGCTGTAATGATGGGCGCTGGCCTCGAGCCGGAGCTTATCTTCTACTTAGAAGGTGTATCGGTATCATGCGAAAGAACTGTTCTATATCATCCCCACAGAGCTGAACCCGAAGCTATGGCGCGCATGTGTGTATTTATGCTACATGATGGGACGATTCAACAACGGGGTCTGTGTCCATGGGCAATTGAATGAAGTGGCGGAAAGCTCAAAAAAGAATCAACCGTCACTGGGAGAAGGATGCGAAGAGTCAGCGGGATAGGCCCACAAAACTGGCGGAGGGAGTGGTCGCCAAACTTAGTCTAATGTAGTAAGTAATAGTGGTGTAATGCGAGGGTATATAGCGGTGTAATGTGCGTTCCGGTGAGATGATGCGCGTACGTAGGTATTTGAATGGATGCAAGGCGGCGGGTAGGCAAAGGGTAAGGACAAATGTCAGTGCGACTACGAACAAAGAACGGATTTACCCAACCCGCGGCTATATATCCACACAAACCCTTTTCACAATCCAGAAAATCGAAAGCTATAACGAGAACAAGTGGGATGGGGAGGCAGAAACGTCCGGCCAGCAGAGACTGGGCTGTCCAACCTAGGAATCGAAGGCAATGACAAGGAGGCAGGGGGCCGTTCAACATTGTCCCAAGAACCTATTCTTTGGGGTCGGCTGCTTGAAGTCGTCTTCCCAGGTGGTGTAGTTAGGGTCTGGGGAATGCGTCAGTTGTTTGTCACCCGGGATGGGGGTGGGAAAGAAACGCTGACTCGTATAGGCGTCAATGTACGTGTTGATATATGCTTGGGTAGGGAACTCGGGTGGGTCGCATGTGTAGTTGATCGAATCCGTCCGCTGGTAAACCCGAATCCAATCGACGGACATGGTTACCGGGAAAGGTAAATGTTCGAGGTCGACGAAACCGAAGTTGCTTGACATTCCCAAGTTGATGATGAGATACTGCAAGAGAAGGTTAGCATTCGTTGGGAAGAGCGGGAGAGCGGATCGAAGTACCATGGGCTCTTGGGGGATCGGCCTGGGACCAATCGAAACCCTGTCATCAGCGGCGAACCCTGCAGAACGAGCGGTCCACGCGAGTTTGTCGTCGTTGACCCATAGAATGTACTGGTAAAATAATCGGCCTCGGTCCTTTCGCACGACTAGGCAAGGAATACATACCGCATCATCGAAACCGGGCTTGTACTCGATAGCGTATATCGCAAAGCACCCGGTGCCGCTCTTCTCGTAACAGTTGGGATCTGAGCAATGAAACGGTTTAGGTCTCCAGGGCGTGAGTAGAGCAGCATGGGGCATAACTCACTAGTGTAAGAAACGACAGACGAAGCCTGGGGACCAATCAACTCAGCATCATTCGACGAAGGGATTTCATTAGGCTGTTACCTGCTGGTACACTCCTCCCTTGTAGGTGTTCAGAAAACTGTTTACCGGGTCAACGATTTCCAGATTCTGCGTGGTGTTGAACCATTCGTATCGGGCGTTGAACGGCTACGGTGAAGCACCATCAGCGATCAAAGGGGGCAGCCCCTCAGTGGCGTTTGACTTACCGCCCATTGAGAAGATTGAGAGACTTCTCCCCTCAAGTCACCCGTGACCTGAATGACAGGAACACGTCAGTAAATGTGCGTTGCATGGGTACGTTGGGACCCAACCTGCGCCTCAAAGAGATCGATTTCGGGTGCAGCCCTTCCCACATAGGTACCATCGGAGTGGACGGGACCGGGATGCGATTCCCCTTGACATGTGCACCTGCTCAGCCTTTGGCCTGGCAAGTAGGACAGAACATTATTGTAGCTGGGGTCACCACCCTCTAGCGCTGCTTGAGGAATTCCATTGTGGGTTTGGTTCTGGAAGATTTGGGGCTCAGCTAGTGGCAGACAGCCTGGGGAAAGGAACTCACCCCTACTGTTCCAACGTCGCAGGAATCATAGGTGTACGGCCACTGGAGAGAGGGGAAAGGTGGTTGGCCGGCGGAGAACCGACAAGATCGCGAGAACTCACCATGCCATCCAAGGTCGCGCCATAACCAGCCCGACCCAAGTTGCCCATGGTCCACACGGCAGGCCACAGGCCCATGACGTCGTTCAAACCCGGGAGGCGGACGGAAACTTCGACTAGTCCACCCGTAAAACAGAAGCTGTTCCAGGTGCTTATCATTCCGCCCTGGTAGTTGAGGCCATGGGTGGCTTTCCTCGACAGGGTGACCTGCAACGCGCCATCTTTGGTGGTGAGAGCAGCGGGATCATACCACTCCATGTTGTTCGTAGCCCAATAGTGGAGGTCGGCAGCTTCCCAATATGGGTCGTCACCGGGGTAGAATGACCGACCTTCGGTGTTGAACTCGTCTGAAAAGACGAGCTGCATTTCACTGCCGTCAGCTCGCGAGACCTTCTTGCGGGCATCGGCGGGAGTTTCCTTGTCGATCAATCCGTAGTTTCCGGGAATCTCTGGGACCTGGAAGGGAGTTAACGGTGGGGACGGGTAGAAGAACGCGGTGCGTACTTGGCCACTGGCGTTAATGCCGCCAATATTGAAACCGGCCATATTTGACATGGGCCGGGAGGTGAAATGTGAGATGATAGGATAACCAGCACTGTAGCGTGGTTAATTTGGTGGCTCGGGTGGCGTCGGGTAAAAAGACATACAAAAGGGTGATGAAGCTCAAGACGAGGATGAGGAGGCATCCGAGATTGGTGAAACCTCGGGCAGTGAATATGTGCCCTCCCATGTCGTTAATCCTGTCCCGCTTGGGATCGGGATTGTGGAGGTAGTCATCGGGCTCTACGTGGCTCAAGGACAGATCCGCGCCCCAGGCAGATGGGTCAGGTGAGAGCGAGAACTGGAAGGAGGGTCGATCAGAAGGCCAAGCGGATGGCGATCACGAGAAGGGTACCTTGTCCGAGATTGATGGACCGGTTGAAGAGTAAGGCGAAGAGTTCTAAGAGACATTCAGCCATCTTTGTATCTTTGTATCATCCGTTGCGAAGGACAAGGATTAAAAATGAAATGCGTGGTGTGGGAATGATGATCAGGACAGACGCCCAATAAATCCCGGTTACGGTGGCGGACCGGTAGACGAGGCGAAGAGAGGGAGGGTAGAGGACACGTACGATGGAGGTTGAGCTGGACATATGCCTGAGGGTGTTGGGACCTCGGGTGAGGGTGGCCTGCACCCTTGAACCGGCGGAAGATGGCGAGAGAAGATTTGTGGTGGAGGAGGTTGGACCGGGTGCCATGTGTAGCGAGTTGATGGCCGTGGACGGCTATGGATTTGAGAGAAGGGGCGGAGGAGGAAGGGATCTTGTGCACAGCGGTCGTGCAATGGGGGAGAGAGGAAAAGAGAGGGGAAGGGAAGAAATGACTGGAGGTGGTTGTTTGGGACAGAAGAAAGGGAATGAAGGCTCCAAGCCAATCCCAAGAACAAGAACCGGACGTCTCCACCCACGTGGCTCAATTACTCTACAAGCTTACCCTCGACTTGAATCACCGAATATTCCCAATATCCCGCAACTCCCTGCTTCCATCTCACCCACCACCTTCTCAATCCTCGCTAGCCCCGTCTTCTCCCCACCCTCCCCACCGACCTCAAGGCCCTGACTGGCCGCCATCTCGTCGATCTCCCGAAGTCTTCGCAACACTGCTTCGTTTGCCGTCCTCAGCACCTCCCCGCCGGACTCGTCCCTCGCTAGTACCCCCAGCATGACCATTTTCTGCACTAGGTAAGCGTCGCGGGAGGACGAAATTGGAATTGGCGCTTGATCGTGATCTCCACTGTGGAGCTCGGGTGTATCAGGGTTATCGAATGGTTGCCGCTCCCGCAACCAGGAATCAAGGGTCGCTGTCGCTTGGTTCGCTCGCTTCTGCTTGTCCCTCCTCGATGGCCGACCCCGTTTGCGAGCGGTGGTGGAAGCCTCCGCTCCGGCTGCTTCTTCCTCTCCGTCCGGGACGAAGATCTCTCGGGGCAGTTCCCATAGCCCGAGATCCGAGCTCGGCAAAGTGTAAAAGGCACCCGAGTTGACCAGTTGCGAGAGCACATGTTTCACTTGTCGCCCGAGTGGAGATAAGTGTTCGGTATCCAGGAGCGATGGAAGGGTCAACAAATATTGGAGTGTGTCTAACCCCGAATCAGCGGAGATCAGATTACGCAAGACGAAAACGCCCACCATGCGACACCTCGATGCTAGAAACCGCGTGTAATCTTGGTGCAGACGTCGACGGTTGCGTGTTGTAAAAGACGTAAACGCCATAGAGGGCCCCGACGCAAGCCAGGACGTTCTCAGCTCGCCCCAGTCGTTCTAAGACAGACCCGTCGGGTGTATTAATATAGCACGCGCCAATTCGAGAGAACGTACCCATAAATAATCTGATGGTCACCTTGAGAAACGCATCCCTCGCATAGGCGTCGAACACCTTGAAGTGTATCCACTGCCAACCGGAAGAGACCCAGATGGATTTGAACAAGCCGAACGAGTGAACGGGATCCTCGTGATATTTCTGCGAGAACTCGTGGATGAGTGTTTCGATGTCCTCTCTGCACGGGTCGACATAGAGCGACGAGGTGAAGTAGGTGGGCTGCACAATTATCCCACCCCTACTTGCCGAGGGGCCTGGCACGATGGACATGATGAGCAGACGCGATCGACCACGAGGATTCAATCTGGTCGCGTCCGAATCCACCCACATCTCGTCTTCGGCATCTTCCCGATGCTACGCCAGCTCTCTCTCCCTCTCGTCCAAACCACCTGTTTTTTCTGTCAGTCTCACATCGCTCCTCCTCCAAGGAACCCACGCAACTTCAAATGTCCTCACTGCCAATGCTGGAACCGTTACGACGCACGTGGGGAGATCACCTCTGACGAACCTGCCATGCACGAACCGGGGTTGAACGCCAAGTCTTTTGCGAGGAGAGGTGAGCTTCCCATCCTACAACCACAGACAACTGGGGTTGACGGTTGCTTGTGCAGCGTCACCCAGGAAGGACAGATTCCTACCAAGCTATGGTAAGACTGTTTTCTGTCACACTTGCCAAACGAATCAGGTATATACCACCCGCATCTAAAGCCGGCCAGAAATTCTATTCTGACCAACCCCCACTAGATGTTACTAACGAACCTTCTGGCCAACTACCTCCCATCCCCAGAGGTTCGGTTCCAATCCATTCTGCTGTTAACAGCCGTTCATGACCCGCGTAGGATCCAGAATACCCCGCTAGACTTGCATCTCTCCCCTCATACCAAACCTCCGTCGAACTACGCTACCCACCTGTGTGTGCAAACTGCCTCCCCGCAGTTGAGGAAGAAATACGATCAAGAGACCACATGGCCCGCACGAGCGCTCTAGGACACTGGTTGAAATCTAGCAAGGGGAAGGGTAAACAACGTGTAGCAAGCATGGAGATACACGCTACTGGGAAAGGGGGCGGTCAGGAGAGCGGTGTGATGGGTGTGAAGAAAGCGAAGAGGGATGGTCAAATCTGGAGGGTGAGAGGATGCATTTGGATCGGTGCACTTGGGCTAGGTATGGGTGGGGATTTGGCAGGCAAGTCCCTTGCAGCAAAAATTCTCCCCTGGTCCTAGGGCTCATGCTGCTCACACAGGTTCAATTTTTGATTGGCGAATACCCGTCGACAACATTTGGGTCTACAAGGTCATCCCAAGCTTAACGATCGCGTCATGTTTCCTGGTACTCACCTGGAACCCGTGGGAGAACTACGTCAAGAAGGCGAACGTCCAGGGGAGGGGTATCAGGATGAAAGGCAAGACCGCATACACTGTAAGTTGTGCTCCATTGCGCCCAATGCTATTGCTGACGATCCGGGTGACAGATCTGGCAAGCCATTGTGTGGTGTTCACGGATATTAACCTGTACTGCATTGTACCTAACCGGCACGGACCAGTCGAAGGACTACCTGGGCCTTCGTCATGTGGATCTCAGTTCTGGCCCCTTTCCAGGGTGGTCAACTTCACGTTTCTATTTTTCCGTTTCTTTAATACTTGAATTATTCGTGAGTCCCGCCCTGACCCCGTCGGGACCCCCATTGACCCCGCTTCCCGAAAAACAGGTTCTGATCATCTCGTTCGTGACGCTCCAAGTTGTCCGACCACCCTCGATCCGTCTCATTGAGCCCATGTCAACCTCGCTAGCAGCCCGCTCGTCTTCCCTCCCCCCCACTCCTCCACCTCGTTTCCCAATACAACAATTACAGGCGCAGGAATCCGACTTATTCGGTTCCTTGACCCTCTCAAATAATCCCCTGGCGACGATACGTACAAACCCAATATTCGGCTCCCCCTCGCTTCAGAATCCCCGTCCACCATCAGAGGAGAAGTATGAGGCGGGAGACCCAGACGCGATGGATTGGACTCCGACGAACCCCTCTCCGAAGAAAGAGAGGATAAATCCGTTTCTACGTGCGGGGTCTGCTCCGGTCCGTTCCCGAGATGGTGAAGGGGAGGAAGATCTCGTATTGAGGAGGCAGAGGTTCTTCCCGCCTGAGGAACCTACCGGCCTCGAAGGGTTATTGGGGAAGACGGTATTGGCAGAACCTCCTCCAGCTTCAAATTCCGGTACTGTCGGAGATACGAAAGGAGGTGGTGGATGGTTGAGGAGGCGGCTTTGGCCGGCCAATCCTTCGTAGCTGCTGGATTCCTGCGTGGTTTTCTGACGAACTCGCTCATCGGGTGCCCTTTCTTCCTGTCTCTACTGCGGAGTATCCCAATTCCTTGTGCTTGACACTGCTCATCAATGGCATGGACGGAACTTTTACCCGAAATCGCTTCTGGTCGTTCGCTTGCATTCCCTCAAAACGTCTACCCTGTCAAACGGCCATCATGCCAACCCATCAATTTGGTAACTGATGCAATTAAGCGCTAGCCGAGCCGAAAGAGTCTGATCCCTGGATGACATCACAAAGGGATCATCACCCACGGTGCCGGCCTGTTTTTGCGGCAACATCTGTCTGCCATTTCTCTTTGCATTTGCCTTACAGGTATCGGCCACCAGTGCGACTGGGTAGGCATCTCGAGCCAAAACAAGAGAACCAGGAGCGCCCAGGGAAAACCCAAAGTTGAAACTCCCAGCTACTGAACTTGTGCCTTTGGGAGTCAACGTCCGGGACTGAGTAGCTTGTCCGGTTGCGGCACCCCGACCAACGCCACCCTTTAGGAACTTGAGTCAAGTGGATCACTGGGTATTTATAAAGCACGAGCTTGAATGAATTTCATGTCTGCTTGCCTGCCCCTGCGCGATAGGTCCTTGCTTGAAGGGGCCAATATGTACTGCGCAGTCGTCAGTCCCATCCATTTTTACCGCTCTCTATTCCTGGAACTGTCCCATAAAAAGCCGCTCGCTCGGACTCTATACGATCGATCTTCGATCCTCACCGTTCCTGACGGATATCGAGATAGTGCTTCTCCGCACGGCACGCGCGTGCCGGAGACGTACCTTAGAATCTGTGGATTGTTCTCCGAGAGGGTGAGCAACGGCTGGCGGGTCATATAGTGCCCCTGGTACGGGAACGTTGGTTGTTAGGTTACCTTGGTCTAGAGGTATTTGTGCCTGGTATCATCCTGCCGTTGGCTGTCTCGAATCGTACGCCCCCGGGACGAGGAAACAATTACTCCTCCACGGTGGAGGGCTTTGCGGCGGGGGTGATGCAGGTCGTCGTAATACTCCCATCGGCTCTACGTGCCTCGGTTTTGCTCACCTTGGAAGGAAGCGCCATCCTCCACCATGAACTACAGATCGTGCGTCCCAGTCACGATATTAGAACACGGACTGGAGTCGCATCAACGCCGACGCAGTATAACGAAAGGTGGGTGCGGGGGGGGCTCGCACTCCGGGGCCATTCGACTCCAAGTTTATCAGAAGGCAACTCGAGAAATCGGAATGATATTTGATACCGGATGTATGCTACTACTAATTATTTGATGTGAGGTGCTTGACGTGCTATCTACCGGAACACGGTGCCACACAAGGGCCCAAGATGGTGGAAGATACAAGTGGGTACAGTGTGTGTACGCCAATGATGAGGATGATGCATGGGTGTTCAGCACGACGATAAATGAACAACCGAGGGAAGAGGAAGAGATGGAGAAAAATACGAGAGGGAAAAATAGGAAGGAGGCCTTTGCAATTACTAGAGGTGAATTGGCTGGAGTAGGTCTAGACTCCAAGGGGTGCCGGCCTTTAGTTTCTCTCTGATGGAGTTCCTCTGTCCGAATCCGGCTCTCATCCAGCGTCTCAGCTCCTTGTCACTCCCTTGTTCAATATGGGACAGGGGAACGTAATCCGGGATCCTCTGTGCGTGCCATGAATCACACGTTTTTCTTCTGTGACATTTGAGCGAGTCCTTTCGCCAGAAGGGGAGGCCATTCCTCTTGCAATGTGGGTTTGGACATCTGAAGACCTTGGCGTTCGAACCTGGGTCGAGGTGTTTTCGTTTCAGGTGGCGCTCGATGGTTTTGGTTCCTGAGCTCGACCACGAAACGAACCCACAGATTTTCCCGTTCTTGGTGTGCGGGCAATAACTGAAGTTCTTGATCTGGTGAGAGGTCGGTTGCCAAACCGGCACCGGTGGGGTCGGGGGAGGAGTTTGTTGGGTGTTCGCGGGTGGTTGAGTGGCTGACAGTTCCTCGAAACACAGACCGGAAGAGGGGAGGTGAGTGAACGGGGGTGTCGCGAGCCGCTCTGGAGTGGTTGGAGGAGAGTAAAGCGGGAGATTGATATCGAAGGGGAGCAGTGGAAGGGGGGGATAGACAAGGGCAGAGATGTCCTCGGCAGGATACCACTGGGGATTTACGGTATCAAAGTAGCGATCCATCTCTGGTTCTTGCACATTAATGTCAAATTCTGTAAACTGTATAAAAATGAGGAATAAGTCCTTGACAGCCCCACGGGATTCTCGACTACACGAACCACGTTTTGGTCGAGGGGGGCATTGATGAGGGTTGCGAAGCCAATCGTTCCAGAGTAGTCAAAGTCCATTATGAATCGAAGGATGGCGTTAAAGGGATGAAAATGGGAGGGTGTAGAGTTGACGAGAGGGAAAGAGAAGGCGCAAGAGGATATGTGCAAGGTGGAATGCGGAGGTGAAGATAAAGGTAGGACAGAGAGATAATGTTCGCAATCCACCCCGCGTTTA
>Ga0307511_10001122_pt1 | contig 28520 bp, 23 predicted proteins | sample 13_EM_MG_FD_200266 | JGI IMG/M metagenome (GOLD analysis project Ga0307511, IMG submission 200266) | Populus trichocarpa ectomycorrhiza microbial communities from riparian zone in the Pacific Northwest, United States - 13_EM | ecosystem: Host-associated > Plants > Roots > Unclassified | place...
GGGGCGGTCGCTGCACGCCCAGGAGATGAACTTCAACGACATCCGCACCACCCTCCAGGCCCTGTGCGCGCTCTACGACAACTGCAACAGCCTGCACACCAACGCCTACGACGAGGCCGTCACCACTCCCACCGAGAGCTCCGTGCGCCGGGCCATGGCCATCCAGCTCATCATCAACAAGGAGTGGGGCCTGTCGATGAACGAGAACCCGTTGCAGGGCTCGTTTGTCATCGACGAGCTCACCGATCTGGTCGAGGAGGCCGTGCTGGCCGAGTTCGACCGCATCTCCGAGCGCGGCGGCGTGCTCGGCGCCATGGAGACCGGCTACCAGCGGGGCCGCATCCAGGACGAGTCCATGCTGTACGAGCAGCGCAAGCACGACGGGTCGCTGCCGCTGATCGGCGTCAACACCTTCCTCGCCCCGCACGCCGACGAGGGCCCGGTCGAGATCGAGCTGGCCCGCGCCACCGAGGGGGAGAAGGAGTCGCAGGTCTCGCGCACCCTCGACTTCCAGCAGCGCCACCGCTCCGACGCCGCGGATGCCCTGGCCCGCCTGCGCTCCGCCGCCACCAGCGGCGAGAATGTCTTCGAGGTGCTCATGGACGCGGCCCGGGTCTGCACCCTCGGCCAGATCACCGAGGCCTTCTTCGAGGTCGGCGGCCAGTACCGCCGCAATATCTAGCCCACTGTCCTGCCACATGCGCTTCCTGCTTGCGCCCACGTGCCAAGTGGGAAGCGCATGTGGCATCAAGGACTGTTCCCCGGTTCGCGCCCGTCACCAGCGCGACCGCTCCCTTGATGTCCACGACTTCAGTCCTTCCCGTCCGCCGGCGGGCCGCGAGTCGCAGCGTGGTCGGCCGCCCCCCTTCGCACCACGGCGGTCATGGGTGGGGCCGCATGCGCCGGTGAGCGGGCCGGCGCGGATCTCGAGACCGGTCGTGCGTATTCGGACCCGTCGGATGATCGCCTGTTTGCCGGGATCTCCGCGGGTGGCATTCCGGATCCCTGTCTCACAATCTGGTCGTTCGGCTCACCCTCTCGAGCGTGGGCTCAATCACACAATCGCGAAACTCAAAATCCCCTCGATTTCTTCTGTGATCCATCTGGAGGGCATGCGGTCGCGGTTGGGGAACCCTGCTCACGCAAGCTCAAGCCCACCTTAAGAAGGCCTGGTCGCGGCATCGGCGCGCCGTCGAATTGTCGGATATGAAGAAGGTTCGCGTGATGGCCGTGGGTTCGGCAATCCGGGGCCCGCGAGGGGAAACCGCGGTTTGGTCCGGGCGACTATGTCGACAACGCGGCGAGCCTTCGAGCTTTTCTGGAACGGTTCCGAATCTGTTCCGTCTACGCCCGTGGCGCACCGTCTGCTAGCCTCGCCGAAAAGTTGGCTGCTGTCGTGCGGGATGCGCCTCTCGGTGGATTGTCGGCGCGGTGGGAAGGCTGGTTTTCCTGGGGATCCTTATTGTGGAAGGGTTGCCGGCCAACGACTCTGGGCCGAGGAAAGTGGCAGTCAATGGAGGTTGACGCTGTGCATGTCGATCTGCTCGGGCCGTTGCGAGTCACTCATGACAACGTGGACGTCACGCCATCGGCGCCGAAGTTGCGTCAGGTTTTCGGCCTGCTCGTCCTGTGTGCGAACACCGTCGTGCCGCATGGTCGATTCATTGAAGAACTATGGGATCAGAGTCCGCCGGCCAGCGTGACGACGACCCTGCAGACGTACATATATCAGCTGCGGAAGGCGTTGCCTGTGCTGGGCGAGTCCGGCCGTGGTCACGATGACGCCAGCGGTCGACAACCCCGGCTGCGAACCGTCCATCGCGGCTACACCCTGCTCCTGTCGGCGGCCGGTCTCGATTTCGTTCGATTCGAACAGATGGTCAAGCGCGGGGCCCGGCAGCTGCAAGACGGCAACGCGCGCGAGGCTGCGTCCACGCTGCGAGACGGTTTGCGCCTGTGGCGGGGTCCGGCGTTCTCCGAGGTCGACACGGGTCCGATTCTGAACACCGAGCGGCTCCGCCTGGAAGGACTGCGCAAGACCGCACTGGAGCACCGGATCGAAGCCGACCTCATTCTCGGCCGGCACTACGAACTCATCGGCGAACTGACGACGCGCGTCGGTCACGAACCCACCAACGAACGACTGGCCGGGCAGCTCATCCTCGCCCTGCACCGGTCCCACCATCGTGATCGGGCGCTTCGCGTCTACGAACACGTCAGACAGAATCTGGCCGGACAGCTGGGTCTGGACCCGTCACCCGAACTGCGGAGACTGCACCAGGCCGTTCTCCAGTGCGACGAGACGCTCATCGCCCCGGTCGACGTCCCTCGACAGGTCGTGCCGCGGACGCCGCCGCCGTGTCAGCTGCCGCCACGCTCGGGCGGGCTGATCGGCCGTTCAGATGAGACGGCCGCGGCCCGCGCGGCGTTGTCCGCTCAGACCGGCGCGTCACGGACGCTGCTGGTGACGGGGCCGCCCGGGAGCGGCAAAACCGCTCTGGCGATCCACGTGGCCTACGATCTTCGCCCTGTCTACCCCGACGGGCAGCTGTTCGCCTCGCTCGCCACATCGGACGGTTCGCAGGCCAACCCCGCCGACGTGCTGCGCTGCTTCCTCGCCGCACTCGGAATGCCGCTGGAGCGGCAGCCGGCTTCCTTGGAAGAACTCACGCTCGCCTTCCGCAGTCACAGTGCGGACCGCCGGATCCTGGTGGTGCTCGACAACGTCGTCAACCCCGACCACGTCAGCGCGTTGACCCCGGCCGGCCCAGGCTGCGCAATCCTCATATCGGCCCGCATCCTGCTACGGCACCACGGCCTCGGCCCCACGGTGCGAGTCGACGCACTGGGCGTCGACGACGCGGTCGCCATGATCGGCGCCATCGCGGGAGAACGCCGAATGCTGGAGGCGCCAGAAACGGCGAAGGAAGTCGCCGCCCGCTGTGACGGCCTGCCCGTCGCGCTCCAGGCCTGCGCGCAGCAGCTCCGCAGCCGGCCACACTGGAGCCTCGACCGGCTCCTCGCCTGGATCGACCACGAACTGCCGATGAACCAGGGTGCCGTGAGCCTGCGGGCGAGCGTGGAACGCACGTATTGGGCGCTCCCATCTGAAGCCCGGGAGGTCTTCGGACTGTTCACCGGCGACAAACGCCGGCCGCTCTCCCCGGTGGACGTGGCCGAGGCGCTCGCCCTGGACGAGACCGACGCGGAGAGCCTGCTGGACACGCTGTCCGAAGCCCAGCTGATCGATCCATCCACAATGGACTATCCGGCGTCGCCGCGGTTCTCCTGCCTGTTCGCGATCGCCAGAGCGGGGGCGAGTCTCCCGCTCGCTCGCCCACCGGTGGCCGGGCCACGGACCGGCGCAGATGACGATGACGATCGCTGAGCCGACGGAGGCCGACATGTACTTCTCGTTGAAGGGCAAGAAAGCGCTGGTGACCGGCGGGGCCAGGGGAGTCGGCCGGGGCGTCGTGCTCGCGCTGGCCGAGGCCGGCGTCGACGTGGTCGCCTGCTGTCGCCGGCGCGGTGACGACGTCGCGGCGCTGGAGCGCGAGCTCAAGGAGGTCGGCGGCCAGCACCACGTGCTGCGGGCCGATCTCACCGACCCCGCGCAGGTCCGCGGTCTCGTCGCCGAGGCGGGCGACCGGTTGGGCCGGCTGGACGTGGTCGTCAACAACGCCGAGGCGGTCAGGTCCTACGGCGATCCGCCGCCGGCGGAGTGGCAGCGGGTCCTCGACACCAACCACACCGCGGCTCATCTGGTCGTCCACTACGCGCTGCCGCTGCTGTCGGCGACCGCGTCGGTGATCAGCATCGGCTCGACGTTGTCCGAGGTCGGCAGTCCGCCGCGCGCCGACCACACGGCGGCCAAGGCCGCGCTGCGCGGGCTGAGCCGGTCGCTGGCCAAGGAGTTCGGCGGTCGCGGGCTGCGCTTCAACGTGCTGGCCCTCGGCATGATCGAGACCGAGGCGTTCGTGGCGATGCCGGCCGCGCAGGCCAAGATGATGCGCGAGCGGTACGGCGCGAAGACGGCGCTGGGCCGGCTGGGCACGCCGCGCGAGGTCGCCAACACGGTGCTGTGGCTGGCCAGCGACCTGTCGGGATACGTCACCGGCGCGGTGATCCCCGTGGACGGCGGGATGTCCTGATGGCGGGGAGCCGAGTTCAGCGACCGCCCGCGGTGTGCACGAGTTCGCCGTTGACCGCGTCGTTCGCTTCCGAACAGAGGAACGCGATGACGCGGGCGACGTCACCGGGGGAGCTCAGCCGCCCGCTCGGCGTGTTGCGCTCGGCCTCCGCGACAACGTCCGGCGACACCCGCTCGAGGCTCTCCGTCGTGGTGGCGCCGGGGGCGACGACGTTCACCAGCACGCCGCCGCGGCCCCACATCAGTCCGCGGGCGAATCCGTGCATGGCGGCCTTCGACGCGCCGTAGATCTCCGAGCCGGGCCGCCCGTGGTGCGCGACGACCGAGGACAGCAGCACGATCCGCCCCCAGCCGCGTTCGCGCATGCCGCCGACCGCCCGCTGGATGGTGCGCAGGTGACCGTCCACATTGGCCCGTAGCTGCGCGGCCCACTCCTCGGTCGGCCGGTCCTCGAACAGCGGCGCCCGGGTGAGGTCCACCCAGGCGAACGACAGGGCGTTCGCGACGAGCACGTCGATGCCGCCCCAGTGGTGCTCGACGGCGGTGACGGCCGCGTCGATCGAGGCGGGATCGCGCAGGTCGTACCGGATCGCGTAGGCCCGGGTGTCACCGCCCAGCTCCTCGACGATCTCCGCCGCCCGCTCGGCGTTCCTGTTGTAGGTGAAGGCCACGCGCGCGCCCTCGGCGGCGAACTCGTGGGCCGTCGCGAGTCCGATGCCGCTGGTGGCACCGGTGATCATGACTCGCTTGTCGTTCAGTCCGAGATCCATTCGGCTCTCCTCTTGGATGCGGCGGGGCTCCGGTCGCGGTGTCGGCCCCGATCCGACCGCGACGGTGCGCGGCACGCCGTAGATCATGCGTCGAGCGATTGGAAACCTCCTCAAGGCCACAGCAAATCGCTCGCCCGGCGCAGGCCGATTCGAGAGTCCATTGAGGCCGGTTCGCGAGTATGTCCCGGACACCGGCAGCTCGCGAACCAGTGCGCGAGCGTCACAACCGGATCGAACAAGGAGAGGCCGATGAACGGGTTCACGTCAACCGACCTGCGCGCGACGAAGTGGTCCCGGGTGACCGAGGGAGTTCGCTGACGTGGCGGCGCATGTCGAGCACGAGATCGTCGTCGACGCGCCGATGGAGCTGGTATGGGAGATGACCAACGACATCGAGTTGTGGATCACGGTGTTCCGCGAGTGCGCCGAGGCCGCGACTCACCCGCTCGACGCCGACCCGTTCGAGCACATGTCGATCTCCTGGTATTGCGAGCCGACCGCCGAGGGTGTGCGCGTGCACTGGGTGCAGGACTTCGAGCTGAAGCCCGGCCTGTCACTCGACGACGCGGCCATGCGGGACCTCCTGAACCGCGAGACGCCAGGCCGGATGCGTCGGATCAAGGAGCAGATCGAGCTGGCGGCCCAGCCAATCGGCGCCGCCGCCCGGGAGTGAGCAAGCGGTGGCGACCGGGTCGCACCCGTTTGGCCGCCTGACGCGGCGAGAACGGTCAGGCCGTGCCGTGGTCGTGGACGTTCAGCCGGCGAGTGCGAAGTACAGCAGTGCCGTCGCGGTGAAGTCGTCCGCGGGCTCGACGCTCTGCCATGCGCCGACATCATCGACGTAGCGGGCGCCCTGCCCGTCGAAGCGAGCGAAGTCCGGCGCCGAGCAGGCGCGCATCGTCGGGAACTTGTTGAGCTCGGCGAACTTGTCCGCCTTGTTGGGACCGTTGACGGCCGCGCCGGTCAGCTGGCCACCGGTCAGGTTGGCCACCTGGTGCTCGGGGCATCGCGGGAACACGGTCCCGGCGCCGATGACAAACGAGGTGCCCCAGGCGTTGGCGCCCAGCGCCCAGTTCCGCTGGGCGACGCCGAACGCGGAGTAGTCGTCTCGGCCCGTCACCCGGTGGAACAGCCTGGCGGTGGCGGCGAGGCCGAAGGTGTGTGGCACGGCGTCGAACTCGGTGTAGCTGGCGCCCGCGCCGAAGGGATCCTCGCGAGCGCCGCCGAGCTGACGGGCGAGATCGCGCACGAGGTCGTCCTTCATGCCGTCGGAGGCGAGCGGGATCAGGTCGGCGTGCGCCAGCGCGCTGACATCGCCGACGCCGAGCGTGCCGCGCGAATCCGATGCCAGATAGGCGGCGGCCCAGCGGTCGGCGTCACGGATCCAGTCCTCGGCCCTGGTGTCGCCGAGTTTCCGGCCAGCCAGCGCGAGTTCGATCGCGGCGAACTCCATGTCGTCCTGCCAGGAGCTCTCCGGGTAGAAAACGTGCGGGTACGCGGTGGTCAGCTCACCGGTGTGCTGGACATCCGCCTGGGCGTAGAGCTTCGCGGCCTTGTCCAGCCAGCGCCGCGCCTCGTCGCCGCTCGCGGTCTGTGCCGCGAGGGCGAAGGCGGCGACGACCTTGCCGGCCAGGTTCGGGCTGATCGGCTGTCCGGGGTCGGCCGCGCGGAACACCGGCCGGGAGATCGTGTCGTCCTCCGGCAGCCGCCAGACGTCGTGATCGGAACGGATCCCGCTGTTGCCGACGCCGATGCCGACCTGGGCGTAGAGCGTGCCCGAGCGGTCGTCCCACATCTTGTCCAGCCACCGCATGCCGTGCCGCGCCTCGGCGGCGAGCTCGGGGCTCGCCGCGGTGTCGCGTTCCGCCAGCAGCAGCGCGGTCGTGCTGTACGCGGCGGTGTGCGTGAACTTGAGGAAGTCACCGGCGTCGAACCAGCCGCCGGACACGTCGACCGGGTCGCCGACCGGTCTCAGCGTCCCCTGCAGTTCGGTGCCGGCCTCGTCATAGCGCGGCAGCTCGTAGACGGTCGCGTGCGTTTCGGACGGATGCGCCGGCTTTCGGTTCATCACCGACGGGACGATGTCGGCGCCGTCCCGCTGGGCCTGGAAGAACCGGACGTTCGCCGCCACCAGCGGCCCGAACAGATCGCCCGCCGCCGCCACCTTGAACACCGGCGACGGCGCGGTGCCGTCCACCAGCACCCGGTAGCTGCCGGCGGCCTTCAGCGCGGAGAAGTCGAGCAGGCGGACCGAGCGGAACTCGGCGTTCCACCGGCCCGTCGGCCGGCCGACCCGGCCGGTCAGCACGACCTGTCCCGATCCGTCGACGACCGTGAACGCCTTGTCACCCGGATCGGCCGTGCTGAGCAGGAACCCGTGCTTCGGCTCGTCGAGCGCGTAGCCGACCTGGTCGACGCGGACGAAGGCGCTGTCGTGGGCGGGCCGGGCCGGTTGGGCGCCACATCCCGCGGTGGCCACGACGGCCATGGTGATCAGCAACAGCTTGCGCATGACCCGACCATGTCAGCGGGTCGATGAGAAGACGATGAGATGTCACCTGTCGATGGTCGGCAGCACCAGCTCGGCGATGGTGCCGCCGCCGTCCGCGCCGAGCAGGCGCGCCGATCCGCCGTGCAGATCGGCGACCCAGCGCACGATCGCCAGTCCGATGCCGCTGCCGCCACCGGCTCCGGCCACGGCGCGCTGGAACATCCGTTCCCGATCCTCGGGTGCGATGCCGGGCCCGTGGTCGCGCACGGCGACGCGGCCACCGTCCACAGTGACCTCGACGGCGGCGCCGCCGCTGTGTCGCGTCGCGTTGGCCAGCAGATTGCGTACAGCCTGGGTCAACAGCTCCGGATCGCCGTTCACGACACAGGGGCGCCCGGTGCACACGACGTCGCCGTCGTGGTCGTCGACGACCTGCTCCACGAGCAGGTCGAGCCGCAGCGGTTCCCGTTCCACCAGCTGGGTGCCGGCGGCAAGCCGGGCCCTGGTCAGCAGGCCGGTGACCAGGCGGCCCATTTCGCCGGCCAGCCGGGACAGGCGGGCCGGCGCGTCCGGGCCGCCGTTGTCGGCGACCAGTTGGAGCCGGGCGAGGGGCGTGCGCAGTTCGTGCGCGGCCTCGGCGAGGAACTGTTCTTGTTGGTCAAGGGCTTGCACGGCGGGTCGCATGCTGCGACCGGACAGCAGGTGACCGGCCGCACCGGCGAGCAGCACGAGAACGACGCAGCCGAGCACCAGCCACCCAACCAGCGTCCCGGGCTGCGGCTGGCCGGCGGCCACGACGACGGCCGCGATGCGGTCGCCGTTCCACACCGGCGCGGCCGCGAGGCGCTGCGAGCCTTCTCCGTCGCCCAGGGCGGTCTCCTCGGTTCGCCGCGCCTGATCCGCGACCGCGGCCATGCCCCTGGTGATCGTGAACCCGTTGGGGTATCGGACGGCCAGATCGTCCACAGTGGACCATTCCAGCACGGCGACCGGTGTCGAACTCGCCGCGAGCACGTCCTCACGCAGCGGTTGCAGGTGCAGGCCGTCGGTGTCGTAGTACACCGCGCGGGACAGCGCGGTCGCGGCGCGGTCGACCTCGTGGTCGATCGCGGCGGCTCGGGAGCTCGCGTCGATGCCCACCGCGATGGTGGCCAGGACGGCCAGGCAGATGGCACTGGTCAGCGTGTACAGGCCGGTGAGCCGCCAGCGCAGCCGCCGGAGCCGGGCGAGCGAGGTCACGTGGCCACGTCGACCAGGTAGCCGGCGCCGCGAACCGTGTTGATCATCACCGGCGGCCCGAGCTTGCGCCGCACCTGGGCGATCACCGCGTCCACGATGTTCGACGACGGGTCCGCGAACTCGTCCCAGCAGTGCTCGAGCAGTTCCGTGCGCGACACGACCTGGCCGGCACGGGACATCAGCAGTTCGAGCACGGCGAACTCCTTCGCCCCCAACGTGATCAGCACGCCACCGCGGCGCACCCGGCGGCGAGGCAGGTCCAGCTCGACATCGCCCGACCGCAGGATCGCCGGCCGCGGCTGCACCGACCTGCGGCACAGGGCGCCGACGCGGGCCGACAGCTCGGCGAACTCGAACGGCTTCACCAGGTAGTCGTCGGCCCCGTCGGCGAAGCCCGCGACCCGGTCGGGCAGCGAGTCCAACGCGGTCAGCATGAGGATCGGCACCCGACCGCCGGCGGCGCGCAGTTCACGCACCAGGCCGAGTCCGTCGCCGTCGGGCAGAATCCGGTCCAGCACCAGGCAGTCGTAGGTGTTGACCGCTGCCCTGAGCTCGGCGTCGGCGACCGTCGCGGCCAGGTCGACGGCGTAGCCGACCGAGCGAAGGCCGCGAACGACCTCGGCGCCGAGTTCAGGGTCGTCCTCCAGCACCAGCACACGCATGCCCTGATGCTAGTGGTCGGGTGACCGGGTCGTCCGGATTGGACTCCCGGCGCGGCCCTGGTCGACGGCTAGGGGGTGAGGTAGCAGTTCTTGGTGACGCCCGCGATCGGATCGCTGCCGAACGCCGCGGTCGTGCACGGCGCGCTCGCGGTGAAGGACTTGTACACGAACTGGCCGCTGGCGCCGTAGGCCACGGTCTGGAAGCCGGAGAACGAGCAGGTGCCGTTCTCCGCCGCGCACCGTGTTCCGTACCCGTTGGGGCCGCCGGTCCTCGCGTAGCAGGCCTTGGCGACGCCGGCGATCGGGTCGCCGCCGAACCCGCTGCTGGCGCAGGGGATTGTGCCGTTAGCGTTCGCGGTGGCGAAGGCGCCGCGCGCACCGTAGTAGATCGTCTGCGCGCCGACGACTGTGCAGCTGCCCCCCTCGGTGGCGCACTGGCCGAACCCGCCGGCCGGCGCGCCGTCCGGTGCCAAGTAACAGGATTTCACGACGCCGAAGAGCGGGTCGCCGCCGAACGTGGCCGTCGAACAGTCGGTCGTCGAGGACAGGACGCGGTAGGTGAACGCGCCGTTGGCCCCGTAGGCCACCATTCGCGCGCCGGTCAACGCGCAGCTGCCTCCCTCGGACGCGCAGGCGGTGTAGCCGCTCGGGCCGCCGGTTGGGGCGAAGTAGCACGACTTCAGGTTTCCGAACGCGGGGTCGCCGCCGAACTGGGCCGGTGCACAGGGAATGCCGTTCGTCGCGACGCGATAGACGTAGGCGCCGGCGCCGTAGGCGACCATCGCGGTGCCGCTGAACGCGCAGGCGCCGCCTTCGCCGGCGCAGCGTGCGAATCCGGCGGGCACCTCGCCGGCGGGGAGGACGGCCCGCCCGCTCACGCTCACGGAGAACTTCAAGGACCGGTTGGCTTCGGCGGTGAAGCTGGCGCCGGTGTCGCTGCTGTACGCCTGTCCGCCACCCGGGTAGGGCGCGGAGTCGTTGTGCAGCATGCCATAGCAGCCGGTGGTGTTGGCCGAATGGACGACGATTCCGTAGCGAGTGCCGGCGGTGACCGGGATGTTGGGGTACACGGTGATGTCACGGGGTGACCAGCCCACGGTGGAGGACGGCACCCGGTTGGCGCTGAGCACCGCGCCGACCGGCTGGAACGCGGCGTTCGCCTGGTAGATGTCGATCTGCAGGTCGGCGTCCGGGCCTCCGCTCTTGAAGGTGGTGTACGAGGCGGCGCTGAGCGTGCCGGTGCGGCCGGCGACAAAGGTCTGGACGCGCTCGATCGAGCGGCCGACGTCGCAGTACGAGCTGAATCCGCTGACCCCGTCGGACTGGTCGACGTCCACGGGTTGCTGCTGGCTGCCGGCCGAACCGGTGGCCAGGTCCAGCGAGAACGACTGCGGACAGGTGATCGGGGAGATCGCGCCACTGGACGTGAAGTTCAACGGCGCCCAGAAGTAGTTGGCGAGCGCCTCGTTGCTCGCGCCGTTGTTCCACAGGTCGCTGGCATACAGGTAGGTCGTGCCGGTCGTGGTGGGGATCGCCGAGACGAACGCCGGCTGCCCGCCGCAGGAGGTGGTGGTCAGCTTCGTGCCCGCCGACCAGGTGCCGAGCGGGGATGTGGCCGTGCGGTAGGACGTGCCGGTGCCGCCGCAGTAGCCGCAGTTCGGGTCGGAGTAGGTGGTGTAGTAGACGCCGTTGCGCTTGAACAGCGCGGGCGCCTCGGTCGCGGTCTGGTGCAGGCGCACATAGCTTCCGGTGCCCGACAGGTAGCTGGCGTCGAGCCGCTCGATCACGATGTCGCCGCCGCTGCGCCAGTCGGTGTATTCGAGATACGCCGTCCCGTCGTCGTCGACGAAGACATCGTGGTCGCCGTTGTTTACTCCCGCGACGGGCGCGTTGTTGTTGACCGCGAGTGTGGGCACGGCGGTCTCGGTGAACGGGCCGGTCGGCGTGGCGCTGGTGAAGACGCGGTAGCCGACGCTGTTGTCGTAGACGTTGATCCACAACACGTACCGGCCGGTGCCGGCGTTGAACACCACGTGCGGTCGGAAGCAGCCGTAAGTGGCTCCGTTGCAACGGGTCTGCCACAGGCTCGTGGTGCCGTCGAAGAGGAATCCCTGGTCGGTCCAGTGCACGAGATCGGTGGAGCTGTAGGACTTGAAGCCGCAGAACGGGGTGCCGGCCACCTGCCACTGGTAGCCGCAGTCGTAGGCGGTGCCGTAGAGGTAGTACACGCCGTTGAACAGGGCGATCTTGCCGTCGTGGGCGTCGACGGCGTTCCCGTTGACGTCGAAGCGCACCGCGGCCCTGCCGCTGGCGTCGAAGTTCGTGATGGTCGAGGTGTAGGCGGCGGCCTGAGCCGGCGCGGCCGCCGAAGGCGGGACCACCGCCGACACCAGTCCGATCAGCAGGGCGACCACCACGCGGGCCAACAAACGAACAGGCATGACTCGTCTCCTTGCTGGCGGCCGGAGAAGAGAGTTCGTTAAAACGTTTCAATTGTTGGCGGCAACGACACCGTACGGGCCGGGAGGCCGGAACGCAACAGCGGTCTCGCCCCGTTGTGCGGGCGAGCCGCCGCCGCGAGTCTCAGGTCGCCTCAGGCGTGGTTGGCCATTTCCTCGGCCCCCGAACAGGCACAAGGTCCTACTCGGGGGCGTGACAGGGATTGCTCAGAAGGCGCCGATGCCGTCAGGGCTGCCGAGGCCGGTGGGGGCGTCGTAGCCGGCGGCGGCCACGCAGAGGTAGTCGTTGCCGCAGGCGGCGCCGTTCTCGCGTAAGTCGTTGGTGCCGGTGGTGACGTCGAACAGCGACGAGGGGTGGGCGTAGGGATAGCCGGGTTTGACGGTGGAGGCGTTGCCGGCGAGGGCGTAGAGGCCGGCGATGAAGGGGGCGGAGGCGCTGGTGCCGCCGATGGGCCGCCAACCGCCGATGTCGGTGTTGTAGATGGCGATCTGGTCGGCGGCGGCGGAGACGTCGGCGACAGTGCGGCCCCCGCAGTGGGAGTCGTGCTGCCAGGACGGCTTGGCCAGGTACGCCGAGCAGGCGCTGGAGCTGTAACGCCACGCGGCTTCCGTCCACCCACGGGCGTTGGATGCCTTGGTCAGCACGGTGCCGCCGACGGACGTGACTGACGGCAGCACAGCGGGGAAGGAGCCGGGCCCGAAGCCGGCGTCACCGCTGGAGACGACGATGACGTGCCCGGGATGGTTGTAGGCGGCGGCGTACTGGACGGTGGAACCGGTCTCGGCTATGCCATAGCTGTTGGTCACGACCTGGGCTCCCAACGCCGCCGCGGTGTTCTCGGTGGCGGCGAGGTCGGCGGGGCTCGGGGTGTCGCCCTCGACGACGAGGATCCGGCAGTGCGGGCAGGCGGCCGAGATCATCGACACGTCAAGGGTTTCCTCGACCGCCCAGTCGCTGTTGGGCCGCGGCAGCGGGGACGCCTGTCCCCGCTGGTTCACCTTGGTCAGGCAGCCGTTGGCGGCGGTGCACTGGCCGAGCCCGTACTGGGCCCGGTAGACGTTGAGGTCGTGCTCCAGGTTCGGCGCGTCATAGGCGATCGACACGGCCACAACAGCGTTGCTGGACCGAGTGATCGGCACGTTGTAAGCGGATTCCAGGTCGGTCGCGCCGAGACCCGTCGGAGCGTCGGCGAACGACCTTGCGGCACTGGGGGAGTACCAGCTCAGGCAGCGGACCTGGCCGGGCACGGGCGGGCACAGCGGCCGGGCCGCGGTCGAGGCGGACGCCGGGACCACGCCGACGAGAACAGCGGCAAGGGCGGTCGCGATGCTCGCGATGATGCTGATGCGCATGGCTTTCTCCAACGTGATCAGTACAGCACGTACGCGCGGGTGAGGGTCTCGGTGATCGCGCCGCCGGCCGCGTCGTGCGCGGTGACCTTCAGCGTCACGTACTCGCCGGGCGCGGTCGCGTTGACCACGAAGCTCGCGTGGAACTTCCCGTTGCCCGACGGCGAAACGCTCCCGTTCTGCCAACTGGCGCCGTCGTCGGTGGAGTACTGGAGCGCCGCGTCGGTGATCGCGGAACCCAGGTCCAGGTGCCCGAACGTCAGGTCGATGCCCTGCGTCAGATCCGACGGCACGGTGCCGGTGGTGTCCATGTTGTTCACGTCGTAGCTGACGGTCATCATCGGCTCCACGGCGCAGTTGTCGCCGGCGGCCTGCTCGGAGCACTGCCACGGGGCGGGCAGGGTCGTGCCCTGCTGGTGCGTGGATCGCCAGGTCCACTCGGTGTGGGTGGCCGTGCCCAGCCGGTACATCGGGCCGGTGCGGTTCGCGTCCAGGGTCAGGCGCAGGGTCGACGGGACGGCGGAAACCGGGATCCGCTGGTCGAACGCGAGCGCGCCGGCGCTCAGCTGGTCGCCGGCGATCTTCGTGCCGTCCTGGTCGAGCTGCCAGCTGCCGGACACGGTGTCACGCGGGTCGCTCCACAGACCGGGGCCGCTGTGGCCGGGCTGATTGTCGCTGAACGGGGCGAGGTGGAAGCTCTCGGTGTCGCCGGCGCGGCTCGCGCCTGGCACCAGTGCCGCGTTCTTGTCGGCGGCGCCGCCGGGATTGGCCTGGGCGGTGGTGTGCAGTGGGAATTTGTTCCAGTTCTCGGTGACGACCTGGCCGGCGTGGTAGTCGGACAGCGACGAGTGCTGCATGCCGTAGAACCAGATGGAGTCGCCGGACGGCACGGTGTACTTGATCGACGTGGCGTTGCGTCCGAGCGTCGGATCACCGGGAACGTAGAACGTCGTGCTGGCCGGCATGTTCTGCTGGACGGTCAGCTCCCCGCCGATGCCGAACTGCGCCTCGAACGGGTAGACCGTGACCATGTCGAACAGTCCGGAAGTCGCGTAGTCGGAGTAGAAGCCGGTGTTCAGCGTGGCCAAGTCCTTGGCGCGCACCACATAGCGCTGCGCTGGAATGACGCCGGTCGCCAGGTACTGGAGGTCGTAGACGTAAGGCGCGCCCGGCGCGGGCGGCGAGGTCAGCCACATCTGCGGGTAGCTGTACATCGTGCCGACGGTGACCGGCGTCGGCTGCGGCGACACCCACACCGGCACGCCCGCGCCGAAGGACAGCTGGATCAGGGCGGGATGTCCGGCGGTGTCCATGCGCGCCACGTAGAAGGCGCCGCCCGAGTTCTGCGACGGCCGCGGCGTGACCATGGTGAGCCGGCTGGTGGCCTTCTTGGCGTCCAGCCTGATCGTCTGGTCGCCGGAGACCGTCAGCTGCGAGTCGAAGACGTCGTGCTCGGCGGTCACATTGCCGTCCGCGTCGGTGTCGAAGTAGACGACCGCGGCGAAGTAGTGGCCGTCCGGCACGCTGAACTTGGCTGTGCCCTGGAACATCTCGTTCGGGGCGGCGTATCGGGCGGTGTCGTCCACGTTGGCCAGCAACACCAGCGCGCCGGTGTCCGGCTTGCCGTCGGCGTTGTCGCCGGCGATGGTCACCGTGCGCATGGGGAAGTGCGGCGTGGCTGTGGTTTGCGGCTTGGCGCCCGGCGCGCTGAGGCTGACGCCGCCGAACAGCGCGGGCTTCTGGGCCTTGGCCTTGTCGGCGAGGTACTGCTTGGTCAGTGCGGCGCCCAGTTCTTTGGCGCCATCGGCATTCAGGTAGCCGGTCCCGGCCCCGGTGACGGTCAGGCCGGGCACCGCCCCGCCGCTGAACGTCACTGGGACGGTGTTCTTGTTGGCTGCCAACGCGGTCACGTCGAACAGACTCAGGTCGAGGCCGTTGCCGAGGTAGGGCACGGCGCTGGCCGGCACCTCGTAGCGGTCGCCGTTCAACGTCAAAGCGATGTAGGTGTGGCCGATGCCGGCGCCGCCGGGCAGCACGGACGCGGTGCTGGCGCCATTGGCCAGTGTGCGCACGATGACGTGGTCGCCGGTGGGTAGGAGCACTTCGGTCGCCTGGTCGGTCGTTGCCGTGGCCGGCGCGGCCGTGGCCGGGATCGCCGGCACGGCCAATGCCAGAGCGAGCACGCCGAGCGAGATGCGGGACTTGCGCAACAAAACCTCCCGAACTAGTCGGACAATGAGGCGGTGCTGACCGGAAACGCAACTGTCGGTCACCTTCGCGCTGCGCATCGTATTGTCGAATGCTACTTGTCGGGCGATTCTTTGATATTGTGCACAATAGCTCAACCTTTTGATCGAATGAGCCGTCTATCGCTGGTTGTGGCGGCATGCCTGGCCTCGGCGGGAACGGTCCGACGAGGTCGGCGACCCGGCGCCGGCAGGCTGTCCGCCGTTACGCGTCTTGTTGGCATCGAAAGGGAATCGACAGGTTCGCGGGTGCTTTGTCCTGCCTGCGGATCGGCACAATCGAGGAAGGCCTGGGATCGTCGGTTCACGACCGACCGAGGAAGTCCTGGATCGTGACGTCGAGGGATTCCAGGCGCATCGAGGAGTTTGGACCGAGGACGGTCGCCAGACGTGGCGCGAGGTCGGCGCACGCGGCCCGCAGCGGCGCCGCCAGCCGCAGCAGCGTCTGCTTGGGCAGCCGGCTGTCCACGCCGGCGATGGCGATGGAGCCGAGCGCCGTCCCGCCGGTGGGGTCGAGCAGCGGCGCGGCGATCCCGTTCATGCCGACGTGGTTGTCGCTGAACGACAGGGCGTAGGACTGCTCGCGAATGCTGGAGAGCAGCGCGGGCAGTCCGCGCCGTGCCGGCTGGGGCGCGTGACCGCGGATGATGTGGTCGGCCTCGTCCGCCGGCAGGAAAGCCAGGATGGCCTGCCCGACACAGCCGGAGGTCAGCGGCGATCGCTCGCCGATGATCGGCAGCGCATGAAGGGGGTTGCTGGCCGGCTCGGCGCCGAGCACCAGCACGCGGTGCTCCCCGCTGCGCAGGTGCAGTGTGACCGTTTCCGAGGCCTGCGCCGCGAGCCTGATCAGCACCGGGCGCGCGATCTGGAGGAGCGCGGGGCGCGGTCCGATCAGGGTGGCGAGGGCGACCGCGCGGCTCCCGATGCGGTAGCCGCTGTGGCCGACGTGGTCGACGAAGCCGTGGTCCTGAAGGCCGCGGAGTGCCCGGTATGCCTTGGTCTTGGTCAGTTGCGCCTGTTCGGCGATGGTCGGCAGCGTGGCCGGCTGTTGGAGGCCGGCGAGCGTCTCCAGCACACGCAGCGCCCGGATGTGTCCGTCTTCCTGGGTCTCGCCGGCCATCATCGCCCTCAAGTTTCAAATACTGCAACTTCAGTTGTACCAGACCACGCGGGAGGTTGACGGTTGACGGGAGCCGGCCACCGACGCGCTCCCGGCCTGTGCCGAAAACGAGAGAAGGGAACGACGATGACCAACACGATCGATCTCGACGCGGCCCGTGCGATGGCCAACTACAAGGGCGACGACGCCGTCAGGACGGCGAACTACTCGACCGACTTCCCGTGCGTCCGCGACGAGGTCAGCCCCGAGGAGTGGCAGGCAAGGGTCGACCTCGCCGCGTGCTACCGGCTGGTCGACCTGTACGGCATGAGCGACCTGACCTACAACCACATCACGGTCCGGGTGCCGGGCGCCGACACGTTTCTGATCAACCTGTACGGCTTGCTGTACAAGGAGATCACCGCGTCCAGCCTGGCCAAGGTGGATCTCGACGGCAACGTGGTGTGGAAGCCGGCGGGCACCGACTACGGCGTCAACGCGGCCGGCTACGTGATCCACAGCGCCGTGCACGCCGCCCGGGAGGACATCGACGCCGTCATCCACACCCACAGCCTCGCTGGCATGGCGGTCGCCTCGATGAAGTCCGGGCTGCTGCCGCTGAGCCAGCACGCCATGCGCTTCAGCGGGCACCTCGCCTACCACGACTACGAGGGTCCCGCGCTGAGCGAGCAGGAGAAGGAGACGCTCGTCGCCGACCTGGGGGAGCACCGGGCGATGATCCTGCGCAACCACGGCCTGCTGGTCGGCGGCCCGACCATCGCCGAGGCGTTCAACCTGCTGTACCAGCTGGAGATGTCCTGCCGGGCACAGGTTTCCGCGCTCGCCGCCGGGCACGGGGCGGTGCAGGCCCCGCCGCAGGAGGTCATCGACCTGACCGCGCACATCTTCGCGCCCGGCACGATCCGCCGTTACGGCCTGCTGGAGTGGCCGGCGATGCTGCGCCGGGTCGAGGCGGAGAGCAAGAACAGCCCCTACCCGCACTACGCGAGCTGATCGGCGTGCGGACCGACGTCGATCGAGACGCGATCTGCCCCGGGCCTGACCCGAATCCGCGTCCACCGACGCGATTCACGGCGCCGCCCGGCGCGGTCGACACCCATGCGCATGTCGTGGGTGAGGATTTTGTCGAGCAGCGCAGCTACACGCCGCCGCCGGCGCCGGGTTCGGCGTACCTGCGGATGTTGGACGCCACGGGCATGACCTACGGGGTGCTGATCCAGGTCAGCGTGCACGGAGCCGACAACTCGGTGATGCTGGACGTGGTGAGCGCGCACCGCGACCGGTTGCGCGCCGTCGCGGTCGTCGCGCCGGACGTGTCCGACGCCGAACTCGCCCGTCTCGCCGACGCCGGCGTGGTCGGCCTGCGGCTCAACACGATCTCCGGCGGCGGGTTCGGGTTCGACCGGATCGACCGCTACGAGGCGATCTGCGCGGAAATGGGCTGGCATCTACAGCTGCTCACCACCACGCGGCGACTCGAATCGGTCGCGTCGCGGATCGCGACGCTGCGGGTGCCGGTGGTCGTCGACCACCTCGGAGACGTCGAGATCGTCGACGGAATGGATCAGCCCGGCTGGAGGTTGTTGGTCGACCTGGTCCGTGACGGGGTCTGGACGAAGCTGTCCGGCGCGTTCCGACTGTCCGACCGGCGCGGGTACGCCGACACCGTCCCGTTCGCCCGGGAACTGGTGGCCGCCGCACCGGACCGGTGCGTGTGGGGTTCGGACTGGCCGCATGTCGGCTTCTGGGGTCGCATGCCCGACGTCGGCGAACTGCTCGACGTGCTGGCCGACTGGGTCCCGGACCCGGCGACCCGCGACGCGGTGCTGACGACCAATGCCCACCGTCTCTACGGCCTCCCCGGCTCGCGCTGAGCCGGGGAGGCGACATGTGTCTGCGCGGCTGCTCGTCCCCGTGCCGGCAACGGCGCGCAGCCGTCGCGGGGCATCCGGGACAGGCACGGGACAAGCCGTGCTGTCCGCGGCTCGGCGGGTCGGTTTGCGCAGGTGGCGGCGCTAGTGACTTGAGTTCGTCAGTTCCTCGTTCATCAGCAGGAACGTGCCCAGGCCGTGCTGGTCGTTGGTGGTGCGGGGGCGGCTGTAGTAGCCGGACAGCGAACCGGTCACGCCGGTGCCGGGGCAGATGTCGGCGATGTTGGTGCGGCCGTCGGAGCCCAGGGTGACCTTGGCCAGCACGCCCTGGTAGCCCTTCTGGGCCGCGGCCTGGAGGGTCGAGGGCACGTAGCCGGCGCGGACGGCGCGGGAGATGGCGTAGGTGTACATCGACGAGGCGGAGGTCTCGGTCCAGTTGCTCGGATCCGAGCCCTTGTCGACGATCTGGAACCAGCGGCCGGTGGCCGGGTCCTGGTACTTCACGAAGGCGTTGACCAGCTGCTGCACGTTCTTGACCAGCGCGGCCCGCCGGGAGTCGTTGGCCGGCAACACGTCCAGCACGTCGAAGTGGGCCAGCGCGACCCAGCCGATCGCCCGGGCCCAGAAGTAGGGCGAGGTGTGGGTGGTCTTGTCGGCCCACGAGGCCTTGCCGTCGGCCGAGTAGGCGTGGAACAGCAGCCCGGTGGACGAGGTCAGGTGCCCGAAGTAGGTGGTCAGGTTGTGGGTGGCCTCCTGGAAGCAGAACGTCTGGTCGTTGTACCGCTGGCCGTAGCGGGCGATGAACGGCTGCGCCATGTACAGGCCGTCGCACCACAGCTGCTGGGTGAACGACGTCGAGTGCCACATCGCCCCGTCGCTCGTCCGCGGGTAGCTGGTCACCCGGGTGCGGATCTGCTGCGCCGCCTTCTGGTACCGGGTGTCGCCGGTCTCCTGGTGCAGGATCAGCAGCAGGTTGCCGGCCTGCATGGCGTCCAGGCTGTTGAACGAGTCGTTGATGTGGCCGTTGGCGTCGACCGAGTAGTCCACCCACTTCTTGATGTACGCCAGGTACGACGGCGTGCGCAGCCGCTGGTAGACGAGGTAGGTCGCGTACAGGAACAGGCCCTGCGTGTAGCCCCAGCCGCCGAGCGACTTGGGATCCGGGTTCCGCGCGATGGTGGAGTCCACCACCGCCTTCGACCAGTCGGTGGCCGCTGCCGCCGACGCCGTGCCGGCCGTGGCCGCCAGGGCTCCGCCGGTCAGCACCGCCAGGCGCCCGAAGGCACGCCGCGAGATCGAGCTGGACATGTTTTCCCTCCACTCCGAGCCCGGCGGCGGCCCGACATCGTTGTGGGAGCGCTTCCCCGTAGACGTACACGGATATCCGTCACAGCCGCAAGAGGCCGACCGGCCCCCTGTGGCACACTCCCGAAAAGGGAGGTTGGCTTTGGCAACTGATATCGCTGAGGCTCGGTCGGCGTGGATGGAGCCTGGGGCGTTCGAGGTGGCGCCGGGGGTGTACCGGATTCCGCTGCCGCTGCCCAACGACGGCCTGCGCGCGGTGAACGTGTACGCGGTGGCGGACGGCGACGAGCTGGTGCTGATCGACTCGGGGTGGGCGCTGGACGAGGCCCGCGACCGGCTGGAGCAGGCGCTGGGCAGCATCGGCCGGGGCTTCGAGAGCATCAGCCGGTTCCTGGTCACGCACGTGCACCGCGACCACTACACGCTGGGCGTGCGGCTGCGCCGGACGTTCGGCACGAGGGTGAGCCTGGGCATCGGCGAGCAGCCGTCGCTGGAGGCGATCCTGCACGGCCGGGTGGAGGGCCAGCTGAACGACCTGGTGCGCTGGGGCGCCAAGGACATGGCCGACCGGATGCGCGAGGGCATGAAGAAGGCCGCGGGCCGGGGCCGGCCGGACGACTACGAGCGGCCGGACGAGTGGATCCGCGGCGCGACGGAGATCAGGCTGAACAGCCGGACGCTGCGGGCGCTGCCGACGCCGGGGCACACGGCCGGCCACGTGGTGTTCCTGGACGTGGAGTCGTCGCTGCTGTTCGCGGGCGACCACATCCTGCCGCACATCACGCCGTCGATCGGCTTCGAGCTGGTGCGGTCCGAGCTGCCGCTGGGGGACTACCTGGACTCGCTGCGACTGGTCCGCGAGCACCCGGACATGCGCCTGCTGCCGGCGCACGGGCCGGTCGCGGACTCCACGCACGTCCGGGTGGACGAGCTGCTGGACCACCACCGCGGCCGCCTGGACGAGACCGAACGGGCGCTCGGCCCGGACGAGGCGACGGCGGCGGAGGTGGCCGGCCGGATGGGCTGGACCCGGCACAACCGCACACTGTCCGAAATGGACGGCTTCAACCGCATGCTGGCGATCGGCGAGACCTCGGCGCATCTGGACGTCCTGGTGCGGGACGGCCGGCTGCGGTCGTCCACAGAGGACGGAGTGGCCCGCTATCGGGCCTAGCCCTTGGTCGCGGTGATCAGGACGGTGTGCCGCAGGCCGACGGCGCCCGGCCCGAGCGGCCGGCCGTAGCCCTCGGCCACCGGCCCGATCGGCGAGCTGGTGACCCGCCAGCCGTGGTCGGCCAGCCACCGCACCGGCGGGAAGACCTTGTCCCCGGGCCACATGTCGGTGACGTTGAGGCCGAACTCCTCGGCCATGGTGGCCATCGGCGGCTCGATGGCGAGCTGCCGGATGTCGGCGTCGATGTGCTCGATGGCGAACCGGCTGCCGGGCGCCGACAGCCGGTCGACGATGCCGAACAGCCGCTCGACCGCGTCGTCGGGCAGGAACGGCAGCAGCCCCTCGGCCAGCCAGGCGGTCGGCGCGGACTGGTCGAAGCCGGCCCCCAGCAGGGCAGTGGGCCAGTCGTCGCGCAGGTCGACGGTGACGTGCCGGATCGCGGCCCGGGCCGCGACGCCGTGGTCGCCGAGCACGTTCTGCTTGAACTGCAACACCTTCGGCACGTCCAGCTCGTACACGACGGCGTCGTCCGGCCAGTCCAGCCGGTAGCCGCGCACGTCGAGCCCGGAGGCCAGCAGCACGGCCTGGGCGGTCGGCGCGGCGGCGAAGAACTCGTCGAAGTACCGGGACCGCACGGCCAAGTAGTCGGCCATGGCCGACCACGGGCTGTCGTCCGTGGTCTGCTCCGGCCGTGTCGGCATCGGCATCGGCGGCCGCGCCGCGGCGATGAAGAGCTCGGCGTACGGATCCGACATCAGCCGGTTCGCCCGGTGGCTCTCGATCGCCCGCGCGGCGGCGACGCCCAGCGCGGTGATGCCCACATCGGTGACGATGTCCCAGTCGGCTTGTTGCGTCATCGGAGACCCCTCCCGACATCGCGTAGTCAATTGCTCACGCAAAGTATCACTTAGTAGGACTAACCAACCTTGTGACACGGGTCACCCGGTTTGGCCCAAAACTGATTGATGGAGTCCATCAACTATCGCTACAGTGGTCGGCATGGTGAGCCGGCAAGAGGTGGAGGGCCTGGTCGCCGCCCTGTTCGCGGTCAACAACGGCCTGACGCGGGCGGCCAAGCAGCGGCCGAAGGCCAGCGAGCTGCGGCTGCTGCAGGCCGTCGCCATGCACGAGGGCAGCCGGCCGTCGGAGCTGGCCGAGGCGCTGGGCGTGGACCGGTCGCTGGTCACGCGGCAGCTGCGCGACCTGGAGGACGAGGGCAAGGTCGCGGTCCGGCCGGACCCGCGCGACGGCCGGGCGTTTGTCGCCGAGCTGACCGAGCTGGGCCGCAAGCAGGTGGTCGAGCTGACGGAGTTCGGCATGCGCCGGTTCGAGACTTTCGTCGCGGACTGGGACCCGGCCGAGGTCCGCGAGTTCACCCGCCTGCTGTGGAAGTTCGAGCACAGCAAGGCGGCCGTGGGCGAACAGGAGCAGGAGCAGCGGCCCGAGCACGGCCGCCGACGGTCAAGGGGGAACAGCAGATGAACAAGGTCCGGATATTACTCGTCGCGCTGCTCGACATGGCGCTGGACATCGTCGTCCCGACGGTCGTCTACCTTGTCCTGCAACCACTCGGGGTGCCCTCGGTGCTGTCGCTGACCGCCGGCGGCATCCTGGTCGGCGGCAAGGCCGCCTTCGGCAAGCTGACCGACGCCGGCGAGCGCGACACCGTGCTGCTACTGGCTTCCACGATCGCGTCGCTGGCGGTGCTGTTCGGCCTCTACGCGGCCGGCGTGAACACCGCGATCGCCATGGCTGTCGGCGTTGTGGTGCAAGGCATCGGCGTCGCGACCTCGATCATCCGCCGTCGCCGGCTGGACGGCTTCGCCCTGCTGGTGCTGACCGAACTCGCCCTCGGGGTCGCGCTGAGCTTCGTCTCCAGCGGCGACCCGCGGTTCCTGGTCGCCCGCCCCGCCTTCTACACCTTCGTCGCCGCGGTCTACGTGTTCGCGACGGTGTTCCGCGGCAAGGCCTTCCTGTACGTCGTGGCGCGGCCGATGGCCGTCGCCGGCGACCCCGAGCGGAACATCGCCTACGACCAGGCGTGGCAGAACTCGGCCGAATTCCGCCGCCTGGAGCGGATCGGCACCGCCGCCCTCAGTCTGGTGCTGCTGGCCGAGTCGGTGCTGCGGGTCGTGCTCGCCTTCCAGTTCAACGCCGACGAGGTGGCGGCCTCCAGCCTCGTCTCCCAGCTGCCGGTGATCGGCCTGTTCGTGCTGTTCCTCGTGGGCATCAAGGTCATCCTGGTGCCGCGGCTGACCCGCCTGGTCGAGGCCGAGATGCCGGCCGCTCAACCCCACTGAGGTCCCAGCCCCGGCTCCTCCTCGAACACCAGCCAGGTCCGGGTGCCGCGCACGCCCTTGACGCCCTGGATCTTCTCCAGCACCACCTCGCGCAGCGCCACGTTGTCCGGCGCGTGCACCAGGGCCAGCACGTCGAAGTCGCCGCCGACCAGTGCCAGGTGCTCGATGTAGCGGATGCCGCGCAGCGCCTTGGCCACCGAGCGCCAGGTGTTCTGCTCGATGGTCAGCAGCACGTACGCGCTCGTGCCCAGTCCGGACCGGCGCGGCGAGATCTCCGCGGTGAAGCCGGTGATCACCTGGTCGGCCAGCAGCCGGTCCAACCGCGCGTAGGCGCTCGTGCGCGAGATGTGCACGCGCTCGGCCAGCGTCCTGATCGACATCCGGCCGTCCCGCCGCAGCTCGGCGATGATGGCCCGGTCCACGTCGTCCAGCTCGGCGGCCGAACGTCCGGCCGGCGGCGGTGTGACCTGAGTCTCGATGGGCAAATGGCTCTCCAGACGGCGTTCCTGCGGAAATCTGTCACGGATCTTCCCCCAGTCTCGGACAAGGAACTCAGAATGTCGAGAAAGCGCCTGCAAACGTCTGCCGAAGGAGGACCCCGGTGTCCGACCACATCGCCACGGACCTGCTGCCCTCGGCCACCCCCGTCCGCTACCTCGCCGAAGACGGCACCCCCGTCGATGGACGTGACAATGGACGTCTGGCTGGCTACCCCCAGCCGAGCGTCGAGGAGCTGAGGGACGCCTACCGCCGGATGGTGGTGGGCCGCCGCTTCGACACCCAGGCCACCGCCCTGACCAAGCAGGGCCGCCTGGCCGTCTACCCGTCCAGCCGCGGCCAGGAGGCCTGCCAGATCGCGGCCGCCATGGTGCTGCGCGAGGACGACTGGCTGTTCCCGACCTACCGCGACACGATGGCGATGGTCTCCCGGGGCCTGGACCCGGTCGAGGCCCTCGGCCTGCTGCGCGGCGACGCCCACTGCGGCTACGACCCGAACGCCACCCGCACCGCCCCGCAGTGCACCCCGCTGTCCACCCAGACGCTGCACGCCACCGGCCTGGCCTACGCGTTGCGGCGCAAGGGAACCGACAGCGTGGCGCTGGCGCTGATCGGCGACGGCGCGACCAGCGAGGGCGACTTCCACGAGGCGCTGAACTTCGCCGCGGTGTTCGAGGCGCCGGTGGTCTTCCTGGTGCAGAACAACGGTTTCGCCATCTCCGTGCCGCTGGAGAAGCAGAGCAAGGCGCCCTCCCTGGCGTACAAGGGAGTTGGCTACGGCGTGCGGGCCGAGCAGGTCGACGGCAACGACCCGGTGGCCATGCTCGCCGTGCTGCACAAGGCTTTCGAGCACGCCCGCGCCGGCCGGCCGTTCCTGGTCGAGGCGCACACGTACCGCATCGAGGCGCACACCAACGCCGACGACGCCACCCGCTACCGGGACAGCGCCGAGGTGGACCGCTGGCTGGACGCGGATCCCTTGGCCCGCCTGGACAAGCACCTGCGCAGCCGCGGCGCCCTGACCGACGAGGACATCGCCGAGGCCCAGGCCGAGGGTGAGCGGCTGGCCGCCGACCTGCGCGGCCGGATGAACGCCGAGCCGCACCTGGACCCGCTGGCCATGTTCGACCACGTGTACGCCCGGCCCACCACGCAGCTCGTCGAGCAGCGTGACCTGCTGGCCGCCGAACTCAAGGCCCAGGAGGGCTGATGGCCGCCACCACCATGGCGCAGGCGCTCAACCGCGCGCTGCGCGACGCCATGACCGACGACGAGCGGGTGCTCGTCTTCGGCGAGGACGTCGGCCAGCTCGGCGGCGTCTTCCGCATCACCGACGGCCTGACCAGGGACTTCGGTGAGCAGCGGTGCTTCGACACGCCGCTGGCCGAGGCCGGCATCGTCGGCTTCGCGCTGGGTATGGCGATGGGCGGCTTCCGGCCGGTCGTGGAGATGCAGTTCGACGCGTTCGCCTACCCGGCCTTCGAGCAGATCACCTCGCACGTGGCCAAGCTGCGCAACCGGACCCGCGGCCACCTGTCGGTGCCGATGGTGATCCGCGTGCCCTACGCCGGCGGCATCGGCGGCGTCGAGCACCACTGCGACTCCAGCGAGGCCTACTACGTGCACACGCCGGGCCTGAAGGTGGTGTCGCCGGCGACCGTCAACGACGCGTACACGCTGCTGCGCGAGGCGATCGACGACCCGGACCCGGTTGTCTTCATGGAGCCCAAGAAGCTGTACTGGTCCAAAGAGGACATTGAGCTGCGGCGGGTCGACGAGCCGCTCGGGCACGCCGCGATCCGCAGGCACGGCAAGGATGTCACGCTCGTCGCCTACGGGCCGTCGGTGCCGGTGGCCATGCAGGCCGCCGCGGCCGCCGCCGAGGAGGGCGTCGAGCTGGAGGTGATCGACCTGCGGTCGCTGGTGCCGTTCGACGACGACACCGTGATGCGGTCGGTGCGCCGGACCGGGCGCTGCGTGGTGGTGCAGGAGGCGTCCGGCTTCGCCGGCTTCGGAGCCGAGATCGTGGCCCGGATCCAGGAGCGCTGCTTCCATTCGCTGGCCGCGCCGGTGATCCGGGTGGCCGGCTTCGACATCCCGTACCCGCCGCCGATGCTGGAGCACTCGCACCTGCCCAGCGTGGACCGGGTGCTGGACGCCGTGGACCGGCTCCAGTTCGACGACGAGCCCGACCACCGGTACCTGACGGGGGCCCACTCATGACCCTCGAACAGCTGTTCCGGCTGCCCGACCTGGGGGAGGGGCTGACCGAGGCCGAGGTGCTGGGCTGGAAGGTCGCCGTCGGCGACACCGTGCACGTGGACCAGGTCGTGATCGAGGTGGAGACGGCCAAGGCGGCTGTCGAGGTGCCCGTGCCGTTCGAGGGCACCGTGCTGAAGCTGTTCGCCGAGGCCGGTTCCGTGGTGTCGGTGGGGGAGCCGCTGATCGCCGTGGGCGCGTCCGCTCCGTCCTCTGAGGACACTGGTGGTTCCGGCAACGTGCTGATCGGCTACGGCACCAAGCAGGAGCAGCCCCGGACCCGTCGCCGCCGGGCCAAGGCCACCGTGGCCACCGCTGCCGTCGGCGTCGCGGTCGCCGAGCAGGCTCCGCGGGTGATCTCCCCGCTGGTCCGGAAGCTGGCCCGGGACAACGGGATCGACCTCGCGACGGTCAAGCCGACCGGCCCGGACTCGATCATCCTCCGCCAGGACGTCGAGGCCGCCGTGGCCAAGCCGGCCCCGGCCGTCGACGGCGAGCGGATCCCGCTGCGCGGCATGCGCCGGGCCATCGCCGAGAAGCTGTCCCGCAGCCGCCGCGAGATCCCCGACGCCACCACCTGGGTCGACGTGGACGCCACCGGCTTGATGGAGGCCCGCAAGGTCGTCGGCGTCGGCGTGCTGGCCCTGATGGCCCGCATCTGCGTGGCCGGGCTGTCCCGGTACCCCGAGCTCAATTCCACTGTGGACACCGAACGGCAGGAGATCGTCCGGCTCCGTTCGGTGAATCTCGGCTTCGCGGTGCAGTCCGACCGGGGCCTGGTCGTCCCGGTCGTGCGCGGCGCCGACCGTCTCACCACCGTGGAGCTGGCCGCCGAGCTCGCCCGCCTCACCGAGCTCGCCCGGGCCGGCGGCCTCGGTCCCGAGGACATGACCGGCGGCACCTTCACCCTCAACAACTACGGCGTGTTCGGCGTGGACGGCTCCACGCCGATCATCAACCACCCCGAGGCCGGCCTGCTCGGCGTCGGCCGCATCGTCGACAAGCCGTGGGCCGTCGACGGCCAGCTCGCCGTGCGCAAGGTGACCCAGCTGTCCTTCACCTTCGACCACCGGGTCTGCGACGGCGGCGTGGCCGGCGGCTTCCTGCGCTACGTCGCCGACTGCGTCGAACGGCCGCTGGTGCTGCTCGCCGGCCTCTAGCCGACGTTGTGCACGACCTCCAGCCCGACCATGAGGATGGCCAGTACCAGCGCGATGGCCGAGAGGATCACCCCCACCGCCGCCACCGGCTTGCCCCTGCGGTTCCCGACCAGGCCCATGATCCCCAGCACCAGCCCGCCGAGCGCGAACGGGAGCGGCAGGTAGTGCCGCACCCCGGACTCGTCGATCGGGAGCAGCCACACCACGCACCCGATGACGCCGAGGACCAGGGCCACCACGGCCAGGCCCGGCCCCGTGGCCGGGCCGGCCGGCCGCGGCGCGCCGGGGAATCCAGGCGCGCCCCAGGGCTGCTGCGGCGGAACCGGTCCCTGCTGGGGGAACTGGTAGGGCTGTGGTCCTATCTGCGATGGAACCGGGCCAACCGTTTGCCGCGCCGCCGCTCCCGGATCCTGCCGCGCTGATTCACCGGTGGGCGGCGTGTCCGGGCCTTGGCTCGTCGAGTCGGGCTGCGGACCCTGGGTCATCGGAACTCCCTCGCTGGCAGGACAGCTTCGCCGACAAACCTAGGCCAAACGCCGCCCCCGGGCCGCGCACACCTCCCTTTTGTCACATGCGCTTCCTACTTGGCGCCAGCGCGCAAGTGGGAAGCTCATGTGGCATTTGCTGGTGCGAATCGGCAATTCACGAAAAAGGCGGCGGAGTGAAAACTCCGCCGCCTCGCGCCTACTGGTGGACAATCACCGGCCCAGCGGCCCGGGCGGGCCGTCGCCGTACTGGGCGGGGCCGCCGCCGCGGCCGCGGCGGCGCAGGTAGCGCTCGAAGTCGGCGGCGATGGCGTCGCCGCTGGTCTCGCTGAGCTGGTTGTCGGCGTCGGCGTCGCCGCGCTCCTCGAGGGCGCGCACGTAGTTGCGCACGTCCTCGTCCTCCTCGGCCATCTCGGTGACGGTCTGCTCCCACTCCTCGGCCTGCTCCGGCAGCGCCCCGAGCGGCACCTCGATGTCCAGGGCCTCCTCGACGCGGTGCAGCAGCGCCAGGGTGGCCTTGGGGGCGGGCGGCTGCGAGACGTAGTGCGGCACGGCGGCCCAGAACGAGATGGCCGGCACGCCGGCCTGCACGCAGGCGTCCTGGAACACGCCGACGATGCCGGTGGCGCCCTCGTAGCGCGAGCTCTCCAGGCCGAACTTGGCCGCGGAGTTGGCGTCGTAGGCCATGCCGGTGACGGGCACGGGGCGGGTGTGCGGGGTGTCCATCAGCATCGCCCCGAGGGTCACGACGGTGGTCACGCCCAGCCGCTCGACATGGCCGATGAGCTCGGCGCAGAACTTGCGCCAGCGCATGTTCGGCTCGATGCCGTGCACGAGCACCACGTCCACCGAGGACCCCGGCGGGCGGCACACCGACAGCCGGGTGGTGGGCCACTCGATCCGCCGCGTGATGCCCTCGACCATCCGGACCGTTGGTCGTGTGACCTGGAAGTCGTAGTAGTCGTCGGGGTCGAGTTCGGC